>BNJV01000160.1_pt1 | contig 70358 bp, 124 predicted proteins | sample 8540591 | NCBI WGS metagenome assembly BNJV01 (sample SAMD00202457, study PRJDB9452) | human saliva metagenome | host: Homo sapiens
TTTCACGCATTGCTGCATTTCCTGCCTTTTATCACCGCATAGAGGATGTCAGTAGGGTTAAAAAGCTTAACTCTTTCTACAATTGTAGCAAGGTCTGCAGTGCTATACAGAGAAAGTCACCGTCTGACTTAGGTATGGATGCAAGGAGGCACTTCCTCTTATCATCCTCCCAGCCCTACATCTGGCTACCAAAGCGCCTCATCAGTAGGCGTGTGCAAAGCCATCAAGCCTTCATCTTTCTCACCATATCAGGTATGTAGGGTTGTGCATCGCTCTCCAAAGGTCAGAAGCTCATATACATTGAGGTTCTCATAATTCTTCTTGAGGTCTGCACAGACACAGACAAAAATATGGTTCCAAAGTGCCAGATATCCCCTATTTCCACTCTGTAAAGGGCTGTAGCCTGTGGTGCCTCATTTTTATACTCCTCATCCTCCTTGACGCCTACCTTGCGGCAGGATAGATTTCTTCTGGTTCAACGGCGATGATGTGGTGGTGCCTCAGCAGGATATTCTCCGCAAAGTCTCCCACGTCAAAGTAAACAAGCTCCAGGCTTTTCTATGCTTTAACTCAGTTATACTGAGTCCCATCCCGCAAGTCCCCAGTCACCAAGGTGTACGTCACCTATAACCTCATTTCCTGCAAATCTCTCAGTACGCTTTTATACTCTCCGATAATTGCAGAACGGAGGATGTCCTATGTGTAAAAGGCTTAGCCACGGTAGGACCGCCATAGTCTATCACTATCTTCTTTGGTTTCCCTCTGTCTCGTGTAGCCAAAGTTGTCATTACCTCATTTCACGTACATAATCAGCCAAAAACTCATCTTTAAGTGTAAGATTAATAAAGCCAGACTTTAACAGCTCACATCTCAAATATCTTTCCTTCTTCAGAGAGTTTTAAGCCTCATCAGCCACCTTCCAGCTATAACAAAGAGGAGCCTTCTTATACTCTCTTAACTGCTGCCACTAGCATCGTTACACTTGGTACGAGCAGTAGGTCCAGGCCTGCTGAGTACATAACCATATCCGTCGGTCTGTATGTCATGTAGCCTAGGCTAACAAATGTCACTTTTCTGCTGTTTTATCACAACAGATATCTTCTTCTATTACAACTCTCCTCATACTTTTATTTAATTAAAGAGATCTTAGTAAATCATCCTCCTAGGTGACGACGGTATCTGCAAGATGGTCTTTTAACAGTAAAATCAGTGAGTTTACACATTAACTATTATTTCATTTTCAGCATTTTATGAGAAAAAGACAACTGCTCAGCGAAACGCAATTACTTTTCATACATTTTTCAGGCAGGAGTCACCTCCAAAAGTCAACAGCCAAACTCTGAAATTCTGTGGAGTAATTGTCTGAAGCTTATTTGGACCTCGTGACAGAGTTTTACAAGAATCCTCAGCTGTATTGATTTTCAGCGGTATGAGCGAGGCCGATAGGTAATATCAAAGCTCGTACCTGCTACAAATATGCCGTGATGAGCCCAGATTGCTGGTAATGTCATACCTGCTCACAAGCTCCTGAGGTTTCTACTCCTGTTTCTCTGCCTCCCGGCACCATCCAAGGCACTACACAATCACTCCATCAGGGAAGACCACAGGGCATTCTGTAGCCATCTCAAAAGTTCTCTTTGTAATTACCTTTTTCATCAAGTTGGAAGCACTGAAGGTAGAACAATGATATTGGTTGTATGTGCGTGGTAAATATCACTGTATTCAGGATTTTTGCATTTTACCTCGTGCTCATAAGGTGGCTTTGGAAGTTCTGATGTTGGCCTGCCACCATTTACAAGTCCCCACATTATGCAGTAATTCTCTCCCTCTTTCATCAAAGCTCTATAAGAGCCAAATTAAGTCTTCAGCCTCCTCCACATTTCTGACTTTCCTAGCTAGGCAGTCTGACAATATTTCCAGCAAAGATGAGATACTGTAGTTCCTATTTCTCCATTCTCCCGATTTAATTCTTCCTTAGCTCTTTCAACTTCGTGGTTTGAAACCTGTAAGATGATTACCTCCATTTCTTTCATGCAGCCCTATATTACAGCCATCAGTTGCCCATTCTCCTAAAACCTTTTCTGAAATTCTGCATCTAAAATCTCTTAACTCCCTCTTTTTCATTTATCGATATTATTATGTAGGTGTCAAAAGGTAATAGTACTTTTGACAATCGTATCTTATCTATCTTGTTACCACTTCAACAGGTATATCTAATATCTTTTGCTATTCAGGATGACATCTGTATGCCTTCCTATAGCTGCTGCCATATGGTGGTAGGTCCTGCCTCACTCCAGCAGTTTCGATTCCCTCTTTTCTAGCTAAATCTAGTTCTCATATTGGTATCGCCAAGGTAAAAGATTTCACCCTCTTCATTTACTCCTCTGCCACTACAAACTTGAACTACCATCCTTGTCCTGAGTGATGGCAAGATAGGTTATATCGCCCGCAGGTGGATAAAACTGGGTGAGATAGCCTCCACCAACCTTACCGTGGAATACTTCAACTATCTTCATTGTTGGCTTAGGAGCCCCAGATATATCGCATCTCTGAACCAAGTGACCTATTATACATATGTCCTTGTTAAAGTCTATAGAATACATCTCTGAGAAGCGACCTGTACCCGCTATAGTCTTAAGTATGCTCATTGCCATAGCCACCTTAATATCTCCCTCTACTGCGCAGGCAGTTCCTGCTATTAGCATGAGAAGGCAGGGATTGTATGGGAATCAAGTATGCCCGCCTGCCTGTCCTGGGCGCTGCACGAATGTGAGGCAAACAGGCAAGATTTTCCTTCTTTGCCCACCTTTTCAAAGGCAACCACATATCTAGCTCATCTCCCAGACCTTTTTCTATACTCCCTCCACCCTCTATTTCAAAGGTATCAAGGATTTCCTGTCCTTTTATTCTCTATTTCTTCCTTGTCTGTGATATCGTCAGCCATACACCACATATCTTCCCAGTCGAGACTGTTTTGCATAAAGTCCCATTCTGTTGTAGAGGTTGGTTTCATCTATGTACCAAATCCATCATACCGGGATATGGGCGTCCTATCTGTGCTATGTATGGTCTGTCTAAATCTCCTTCTAACCTGAGCCGCCTTGCACCACTGACTGATTTCCTTTGCTAGCTTCCGCGTCTCCACCTTCAGCAACTCCTGTCACTACTGCCTATCTCTTCCCTGCTCTTTCAGGTCTGCAGCTGCTTCACCCACTGCGCCACAGGGCACTAGAGGGTTCCAAGCCAGGTAGGGATATCAGTCTTTTGTCAGTCAGGTGCCTTCATCTTCTGGATAATGACAACCACCACAGGAACATTAAGGTCTCTAACCACAGGAAGCTACATTGTAAGAGGTCGCATAAGTAAGCATCTGTAGAATACCACATCTACCATCTGCCGCCCTAAACTTGTCACTAGCTATCATTGCCTCTTCCTTTGTAGTAATCGTTCCTCCGTCTACCACTTCATCAGTATCTGGAGGCTATTCTTTAAACTCCTCATACATGCGATAAAAATTCTTCTCTAAGAGCCCAGAGACACTGCTCCATATAAGCTCCAAGTGCTATGGAAAAAAACCCCCGCCTTTGCCTTTGTCTCTACTAACATGGTTTATCTCCTTTTCTATTATTCATTATATTTTATATCAGTGTAGAAAAGTATAAATTTCTATACGAACATTCCTGTAAGAGAATTTGTATTGTCTTTTAACTCTATATATAAGCAAGTATTCATTTCTAAAAATAAGCAAATTCATACATTTCTACGGTAAATATGTATTTATTTCAAATGAATTCTCTATCATCTTTCTGGCTCAAACAAGCCAACTACAGCTCCATCTGCTATCATTAGGGCTAACGTAGTTGCCTCATAGCAGTAGCCTCCAGTAGGGACCCGCTTTTTACTATGTAGCCTGACTTCTTTGCTAAAGCTCATTTTAGATACTCTGCCTTAGAGCCGCCTCCTACCACATATATCTCTCCTTTATATTCTTCTCCCTTCTTTCCTCTATTTCCCTTAAGGCCTGATATTGCACTCTACAAGGCTGTTATATATCACACTTGCGGTCTCTGCTATGCCCTCAGGTACCTTCTGTCCGCTTTCTAAGCAACTCTTTTTTATTTCCTCTGTCATACTTTTTGGCGCTAAAAACCTTGCATCATTGCAGTCCAACAAGCGAGAGATGTCAACCTTTGAGCTACATATTTCTCAAAATCCATATCGGAGGCTATTTCTCTCTCACACTTTGAATCATCCAAAAGTCCCATTATATTCTTTAAGTAACGATATCTTCTGTCATAACCGCCTTCGTTGGTAAAATTCATCTGTCTGCTCTCATCCGAATTATCAGCCTTTGTTATCTCCGTCCCCATCAATGACCAGGTTCCGGAACTAATATACACAGCACCATCTTTATCAGTTGGCACAGCCATAACCGCAGAAAAGCCGTATCGTGAGTTCCTACAAGAATTACTTCAGCACTATATCCCACTTTTCTTGTATTTCCTTTTTCAATACTCCTACAGGGCTTCAGGCGAGGTAAAGCTTGCCAAATATTTTCTTAGGATAGTCTAGCCCTTTTTATTATATCCTCGTCCCATTCTCCTGTTTCCCAGTTTACAAGCTGAGTGGTAGTGGCATTGGTGTATTCTGATACGGATTTTTCCTGTTAATAGGTGAGTTAAAATACTCCGGTATCATCAATAGCCTTTCTGCTTCTTTAAGATATTCAGGAGAGTTTTTCCTGTACTGCCATAAGCTGATAAATCGTGTTAAATATCTGTTTTGTGTTTACTGTCTCTATAAAGCTCTACCTCAGAAATTAGTTTATACACCTCTTCATCCATTCCCTTGGTGCGTCCATCCCTATAACCTACAGCATCTCCTATCCTCTTGCCAGCCTTATCAATCAGAACAAAAATCCACTCCCCAGGTATCTATACCTATTGATGAAGGAATCTTGCCTATATCCTTACATCTTGCAAGCCCTTTAATGATATGGTCAAAATCTCGTCTACATCCCAGCAAAGCCTACCCTCTTTTTCTTTAAAGAGCATTGGGAAAAGCGATACACCTCTTCAGTGATTATTTTCCCATCTTTTTAGATAGCCTAATATGTGCCTTCCTCCAGACGCTCCAATGTCATAGCAACCCAATACTTCATTTGCAACCATCACCCTTTCTTTGATATAAGTAAATCTCATTTATTTAATCGCTGTAATAAACCAAGTTTGCAACAGTGCTTTTGTACTCACTCTATTTTTCAAAAATGCTTACTTATTGTATTTTCAACAAGTTTAATGATAGAGAATTAGCTTGTGTGAGCACACTATTTGATTTTTATGGTTTCCACTTGTATATTTATATATTTATCTTATAATATTCTTATCAATATTTTTAAGGTCATTTCATGCAAAAAATAGGACCTTAGTTTGCAGACAAAGGTGGGTAATATGAGAAAAGAACTTCTAGATATATTAAAAATTACTCCAGAAGAGAACAGTACTTGGGCGGAGAGACCAGGTCTGCACGGGTTTTATACAGAGCTATGGGCGGACAGTTCATGGTTGATAGCAGTAAGCTGCTTGATAAGGGGAGGCTTATAGAGCTTCGTCCTCATACGCTTTGTGCATTTCCAAGACATAGACATAACTATGTGGAGCTCGTATATATGTGCAGTGGTAGCACTACACATATCATAAATGATAAGGAAACCATAGTACTAAAAGAAGGTGACCTCCTCTTCTTAAATCAAAATGCAACCCAAGAGATCCTTCCTGCTGCAGAATCTGATATTGCAGTTAATTTTGTAATCCTACCAGAATTCTTCAATGTATCTTTTTCAATGATGCAAGAAGAAAATGTGCTCCGTGATTTTCTTCTCTCCACCCTTTCAGGCGGCGATTCATTGCTTAGCTTCCTTCATCTTTCAGCAAAGGACATCCTACCTGTACAAAATCTTCTTGAAAACATGATATGGACAATATACGAGAAGCATCCTGGTACAAACAGTATAGTACAGACCACCATGGGGCTATTGCGTATGAATCTTTCCGCCTTTGCAGAAAATATAAATGAGGGACTACCTGACAGATACGATGAAAATATGATATTTACAGTGTTAAAATATATAGAAACCCGATATAAGAATGGCACCCTAACTGAAATTTCAGCAGAAATTAATGAACCTGCCTATTTTGTAAGCCGTTTATTAAAGAAACACTTAAACAAGAATTTTAAAAGAGCTCTTACAAGAAGAAAGCTCCAGCAGGCTGTTTTCCTGCTGAAGCAAAGTACACTTACCGTCGAAAAGATAATGGCTGCCGTAGAGCTATGACAACAACAGCTATCTCACAGAAAATTTCGTGAAAAATACGGGATGTCACCCTAATGAGTATAGAGCTAAATATGGGGAAATTAATTTGTTTGATTCAGACTCAGGTGATAGCCTTTATCTTTGTTATGCATCTTTCATTATTTCTTCAAATACTTTCTTTCCGGGCTCCACTACATACTCGCTTCCATCAGTGAGAATTACCTTTGCCTTCATATTGCACGGCTATTTCAACCTCTATTACACATTTTTCTCCCTCCTAATGCCATACGGGAGGATGGATACCTGCAATATTATTCTACACAAAAAGAAAGCACCCTTACGAGCAAACTTCATTTTAATTTCATTTACTTTTCTATATTCATAATAAATTTTCTCTATTTTCATATATTTCTTTCTCACTATTTGCGATAACTGCCCAGTACTTTAAGACTCTCTTTTCGGATGTCTGGTCTGTGTTGTCCTGTCTACTGCAATCAATCCAAAAGGTCATGATAAATCCTTTTGCCACTCAAAATTGTCCAGTATTGATGGTGCATATAGCCGATGACTTTGATTCCATCGCAACACAGATCCTCGACACCCTTCAAAGCTCTTTCAATAAATGCCACACGTCTGTTATCGTCGACGTTGCATTTTTCCGTAACCATAATTGGAATAGAAAGACTCTTATGTACGGTTCGAATCACAGCTCAGTGCTTCCGGATAGAATTCGTGCTTCCATCTATGTCGTTTCGGTGCCCCTCAGGACAGGGCAGAGAACCATCTTTTTCCTATATAAGGTACGTGTGTAATTTTGAAGTCCGAAAGAAATCATCATTTTTAATATATGGCAGATCGCGCATAAACTCTTCTTCCCACCTCCTCTTTGCTGCCTCTTCCTCTCCGCCTTCCTGTGACTGAATATCGTGCAGTGATAAGTAATGACCAATTTGAAGGTCCGGCTTTATCGCTTCATCGCTTCCTTTGCTGCCTGATGTGCCTCATCAACAAGGATATCTCCTGCTTCTGCCCGCTGGCTGACAAAAGTTCTGTGGCTGGGGTGTTCCCAAATACTGCAGCATTTTCCATTGCCTGTCATTTTTCCATCATTGGATCTCGCTTCAAGGTTGATACCCACCCGAACAGAGAGCTTTCTGCTTTTGCACGTTCTTCCTTTTCGCTGCCTGCTTTCACCTTTTACAGCAACCTGACCTGCATCTGTTTCATATAACGCTTCTTGCGTTTGCTTGCAACCTGTAGTCCAAGATTTGCCCGCATTGAGAGTACATACATACCTCATCAAATCGCAAGCTGTTCTTGTCCACATAAGCGCAATATTTTGCAAAGCACGAATGGTTTCTTCACTTTCCCAACCGCCTTGTGTTGTTATCAGCCATTTTGGGGATGTGGAAGTGGTGCATAGTTACGGATTGGCTCGATTCCATTTGCTCTACAGCACCTTCGAAGACTTTTCAGTGGTGTGCAATTTCTGTCTCATCGTAACTTACACGCACTTTCGGCTCAATTCTCGCCTATATTCATTGCAGGAAAACGATAAGCACTTTCCAAAGCCCGCCTCTGCCATAAGCCATCGTCCTCTTCATGCAACGGTTATAATGATCTCACGGCATCCAAAGAAGGCTCTGTTAAAACTTGTATGTTCCATCTTGCTCCATTGCCCAGTAATCACTGCGAGTATGATTTCCTTCTACCTGATGTGCTAGCTTGTTGTTGCTCCAATCAAAATGTTTTTCGCAATTTACCCATATCTACTTTCTCCTTAATTAACCAAAATCATCTTATTTGCTTTTTACACTTTCACTTTTACAGGCACTCGCAGCTGCCGTTCGCCCAATCCTATAACTGTTTTCAAGTAAAGCTTTGCAAACACCTTCTGACCGACCTGCCCGAATAAACGCAAGCGCTTTCTCCTGATATGTAATTATCTCTTCCCAGAGGTATAATTTTCTTCTGTAATGGTCCTCCGGTTCCAAACGCTGCCAGCACAGCTTCTCCTTCCACCAATGTGCTGTTACTTCTGTTTTGGCAAGTTACGCGGAGTTTCCCTTCTCATCTACAACCTCCTCAACGATTGCAGCCAATGACTGTCCGTCCGCCGAAAGACTCCTCATGATGCAAGGCTCTGCAGTGACATCCGTAGTAATTCGTAATCCTGCGGGTTTTCCTGCAGACACTACCCGGTCTCTCGATACCTCCGCTGCCCCGTTAGTATGGCTGAGAGCCTCTAATGCACCCGCTGGTTCATATTTTAATTCAAAACATACTTTCCTGTGATTATCTTTTTCCGGCTTTTTCTTTTCCGACAGACTTACCATTCAGGATGAGTTCTACTTCTTCTGCTGCGGAATAAACCTCCACACGTATCGGGCTGCCTTCTTCTACCGGCCAACTCCAGCTATTTGCACAATCCTGCCATATGCGTAACGGTCTAAAAGCTCTTACCTTTCCGTAATTTTGCGGATTATGGCGGTAATATAGGTTTCATCCGAACTCAGATGATTCTGCGATATGCCAGCTGTGTGGCTTTTCAAATCCGCACAAATCGAAATCTCTCTGCTCCGGCGGTTCATGCCATGGTGACCCGCCGCTTATGCATTACCTGGCCCTGCGGTGACAGCCTCCGCTCAGGTTCCACATACATACGTTTTCTTCTGGATGCCTGCTTCCTCCGATAGATCATATTGGATTAACCATTCAAAAATCACCAATAACGTTTGGCAGACGTAGTACATCCTCCGTAGTCACTCCATCTGTCTTGGCTTACTCTCTGTGCAGCAGATGCACGATTCAGGAACAGCTCAAAAGCCTCTTCGTAGTGATAATTCAAATAATTATATCCCACCACATCCCATGGTGCCACAAAGCCTTCCGTATAATCATCTTCCAAATCTCACGGCCAAACTTACCATCCAGATTATTCAACGCTCCACCGTTTAACTGTGCTTCCTGCATCAGAGACTGCCAGAATTTTGCTCTGTCTTCATCATCTAATCCGTTAAAGAAGGAACACAAGGCACCTGTAACAAAGCGGGTATGATCCAGCTTTCGCACCTGCTCAGACAGCATTGCAGAGGTCTGATATCCGTCTCTGAAGTCCGCCCCTGCTCCGGAAGTTCATTTCCGATAGACCAGAAAATAACAGATGGATGATTCCGGTCTCTACTACAAAGCTTGTCAGCTCAGCCTTCCACTCCCTGGCAAAATGTCCGCAATAATCATGGGTGTTTTTCGACATGTTCCATGTATCAAAAGCTTCATTAATAACCACAATACCAAGTCTGTCACAGGCGTCTAACATATCTGTAGATACCGGATTGTGTGTGGACGCAAAGCATTATATCCATTGTCCTTATGAAGTTTTACCTTTTCTGTATTCACTATCCCTAAAAGAAGCTGCTCCTAAAATTCCGTTATCGTGGTGAACACATCCTTTTAAATGCACTGTTTCTCTGCCGTTTAACATAAATCCATTCTTTTGCATCCACGGAAATGGTACGAATTCAAAATTTGTCTGTTCACAGTCAAGGACCTTACTATCATCTGGAATTTCTGCCTTAGCAGGCTTGGTATTCCATCAGCTGCGCTGTAACCTGATACAATTCGCGAATCAATATCCCAAATTTCTTTGCCTGCTCTTACCATAAATTGCGTTCTTGCAAACCTCGCAGTACCTCCTGCTGCACATGCTTACTTTGACTGTCCCCTGCGTTCTTTTTGAGCTGTGCCTCGTTGTCACCACCTGTGCAAGTAACAGATTGATCCATACATCCTGATCCTCTGCTGTATGATTTTCCATCGTAGATTTCTGCAGTACAAAATGCATCCCTCCTCCCACAATATGGTCTGTATAAACAAATATTCCATGTGGTGCAATGTGAAGCTTTGAGCAGTCAGTAAGTGAACGTGACGGTAGATTCCGGCTCCCCGGATACCATCTGCTGTTCGGTTTCCATATCATTGTTTCACAGTAACCGCAAGGCGGTTCTTTTTCCCAGCTTCATTCGTGAAGTCAGATCGATGATAAACGGTGTATAACCATGATGATGTCTTCCCATAACTACTCCCATTTAAGTTTACGGTTACATCACGAAATGCTCCGTCAAATTCCACGAGAACTCTTTTATTTTCCCACTCTTTCGGTGCTTCAATATATTTTTGTATATGTAGCGTGTACTGCCATCATAATATCCGGTGTGGCACCATTGACAGAATCCAATTTTACATCTGTTTCAATCATAAAATCGTGCGGAAGGTTCACTTCTTCTGTTTCCTTAGGCATCCCTGGAATATTGGACGGTTCTCCAAAACATAAATTCCCAGCTTTTGATCAATACAGTCTCTTCTCATTTTAAAATTATCTCCTTTTCTTAGCCCTATTTAAAATAAAATGTGCACATCTCCTGTAACACCGCGCTACCACACAGGAGTCTGCAAACCACGAAACCTCTACGTCATATCATCCTCGTCAGATCATAGCAATAACGTTCCAGTGTTGTCGCCACTTCAATCGCAATTGTATTTTTCCCAGCATGAGCCAGCGCTGAAATATCATAGCGGTATGGCGGCACAATCTGGATACCGGCACTCTTACCATTGACAAATACCTCTACTCCTTTCTGACGCATCCATAATCCAAAGCTACCTTTCCTTCCCGTGGTATTGCAAAAGCTGCTCTCATACCGGACAAATCCAGAGAGCGGCAGGCTGCTCCTTAGCCAGCTGATCCGTACCGACAACCGTAACAGCTTCTCCAAAATCAGATAGTTAATTCCGGCGCAGACTGCCCTACTCCAAGGCGCCATTTCTGTACATGTTGCCTCTCACACCGTATCGGTTCTAGCAAACATATCAGAATCAGCTTCATCCAATATCAGAATAAGACTCTTTCGAGGCTCCAATGGTTACCACAGCTTCACCATCCAAAACCTCTGCCGGATAGATTGTGCATTTTGTCCATGCATCATACCAATAACAGCACCGGAAACCGGTGAAAGCGAACCGTTCCATGACAGACTGTCTCTGCTTCATTTGCAAAGTAATACAGTTCTGCCTCGCCTGCATAGTGCATTGCCCGCAAATAGGTACTTTCCGGTGCAAACTGTACTTCCGGTACGGATAATTTTATCATGGTCTCTACAAGTTCATCCAGTGAAAGCACCATGCACTCTGACAAAGTGTTCAGCAAATCATCATCACCCTCTATGATTCCCTGCGGCTAGACTGTCAATAAAAATAACGGGAAGACCTAAATCATGGGAGCTCCCTGCAGCCTTTACTATAGTTGTTGTCATAAACTGAGTTTTTGGAATGATAAACGCACGATACTCCTGTGTGTTCACCTGCAGCGGATTTCCCAGTTTCGTATTGTAATGTTCAGGCTCTAAAAAAACATCATAAGGAATGGTATCAAACTCTATCTGTGCTTCTGCCAGCTTTCTTGCCGGCTTTTGTGTCAGCATCGCATTCCCCATCCACTCTGATTCACCATGATACAAGATTGCTGCACGAACAATGCGACGTCCACCGGAAAATTAATGTACTTATCCGGTTCATATATTTCATCAAGTTCTCCGAAATGACGATACTGCGGGTTGTGCCCATCAGTATAAAGCATGCGGTCGGGCGGTCAGAATCCGGAAATGGTGCCGGACTGAATGACATGCGGTACAAAATGATTGATGCGCGGACCATGAGTGGTCAGCCAGATATTTTTCAAGCTGTACGCCTTCTGCTCCAGCCTAATTTCCAAAAATTTCACACATAGCGTTTCCTTGCTTTTTCGGTTCAATTGCAGCCGCACTGGCTGCCAGATTTCCATCATATAGTGGTAGAACTCACCGTCACGCTTACTGCCAAGCGTTCTCCCACATCCGGTACATCTTCCCCTGCGGAAGTGCCTGACCTCAATATCATCAGCACCTGCCAGTCCTGTCCATCCAGTCCCTGAAATAATGTCCCAGACTGGAACCGGTACGTGCATGAGCATTGCTGTCTTCTATCATATGGCCGATATGCTGTACGCCGTGTGCATGGCACCACTCTCCCAGCTGACGCGAAAAATGTTTCCTTACCAGTTTTGTTACCGCATCCACTAAGCATATCGTACCTGTGCTGTTTTAGCCGGATCTCCATCATTACGCACCACAAAATAGAATAGCTGAGTCTGCCCAATTGTCACCAAGTAAATCCTGCGGTTTTCCGGCATAGTCGACGCAAAGGGCAAATCCTGGTCTGTACCAAGAAGATTATCGTAAAAATACATGATGTCCATTGCTCTAACTCCGGTTCATCCGAAAAATCCCGCAATCGTCTTTCCAAAATCAGAAGAATAACGCGCCCAGTGTGTCTCGTATGCTGCATCAATCAGTAACCGGCAGCTATCCGGGTCTAGCATATTGATATACTCCTGATGTGAGCCACAATTCCTACTCAATCCAACTACGTACGAATTCCATTCACCTTCCGGTTTATACCAGTGCAGCCTTTCTCCATCCGCAGGCAGTGGAAGTGCCACTACCTCACCCGTTGAGTATTTACTGCAGTAACCGCCAGTACGGTATCATCTTCAAATATGGTGCCTCCTTTAGCATAGCTGGGATTACATACTGTTCCATCATATTAGCCGAGTTTAAAACCCGGTGGAATCATTCCGGCTAATTCCACTGTAATCTCTTCTGCAGCCCCTGTATAGGAAACAACATTGGCACACACACTCTGACGATGCAACTTAGAGGCGCTTTTTCACCGCTCCATTTGCAAATCCGGTCGGAAATGACTATCATCTAAAAATCCAGACCTTCGCATATTTCGCTTACGTGCTCATCTAAAATCACATCCAGGTCAGCCCACCATTTCGGCCCACAAAAATCGGGATGCGGACGGCTTTCCACATACCGCACGGCAATCTCGCTCCGTCGATTGCTGCCATCGTATTCACGTAATATAGCTTTCGTCCTCACCATGCTGCCAGAAAAATGGCAGCAGATGATTCTCACTATTTCCTGTAATATTTTTCATCTTATCTTTCATAGATTGCTACTCCTCTTTAGGAATCTGATTCAGCATTTTATTTACTTCCACTACCATTTCCGTTGGAATCGCGCCTCCTGCCATTTTAAGCTGCGCCTCTAAAGACATCTCGTTCCATCTGACGCTGCATTTCGTCGGATACCTTTGTATTTTTGCCACATCTCCATACTTTTCAATGGTTTTCTCTGCTATCTTTTTCCATCGCTTTAGCAAGAATGACTGCAACCTTAGGGTTTGCTTTTCTAAATCCGCTATTTTTATCCTTAATGGAAAAATATCCCACCGAGTCTGCGATATCCTCACGTTCAAAACCAGTTGACAATCGTTTCTCTTGGCAGGATGTAAGACCGGTTTTGGTTCAGATACCTTACGGATGCGTATACTGTCAGTCACTTTTGCAGTTACTCCATCCAATGTATCCGGCACTTCAGCTGCTGCTTCAATGATATGCTCTCCGTTAATCGGTACTTCAAATACAAAAATCTTATCCGCCTCTTTTGCTTCAGCTTCACTCCATCCACAAAAAGTGTTACTTTCGGCAAATTGAATACGCCTTTACCTCTGTTATATCTTCTGCCCTGTCAATATAGCGGCTGCCACACACATGGACAAATGGTTCCTTAGAAAGATATGCCTTATAGATATAAAATGCATCCTTCTTTATTTTTCGATCGAAGGTAACAAGTCCCTTATGGTTCACTCCCTTTTCTCCACCGTCTTCTCTGCCGTCTGCCGCAAAATCAAACATATTCCATACATGTCATTGCCCAGATATAAGGACGCTCTTTCCACATCTTCAACATATGTTCATGGTAGACTGCCTGGTATTCTTCCGTATAATCTCCCTTTTCCGGCTTTCCTGTCTGATAACAGATGGTTGCATCTGCACCATATTCGGACAAACCAATGGCAGTACTCCGGATACTTCGTGATGAAAGCTGTCAAACCATGTCATTTTCCTCTTTATCTCCCTACGTACCAACCATAATACAGATTATAGGGAACGGATATCCGGTAATTTCTAGGGACTCCGCGGTGTCTAAAAATAAATACATTTGCCATGGTAGTCGGACGTGTTGCATCCAGCGTGACAAAGCTCATTTAGAATCACATGATTCTCCATCAAATCCTCTGTCACGCCTCCGCTTGTAGTAATTTCGTTAGAAAGCCCTCAACAGATGATGGATGGGTGATTATAATTCTGAATTACAAGCTCTGTCATCTGACTGATGGTATTCTCCCTTCCTTCCGGCATATGCTCCGTAATATAAGGAATTTCAGCCCACACAATCAGACCACGCTCGTCGCACAAGTCATAGAAATACTGATCATGCTGATAATGTGCCAGTCGAATGGTATTTGCTCCAAGCTCGCAAATATATCCATATCTTCCCGGTGCATCTCTTTTTGTAAGATGCATTTCCAGCATCTCTTCGATCCTGATGTCATGGCCACACCACAGAGCGGATAGCTTCTGCCATTTAAGAAAAATCCTTTTCCGGATCCACCGAATAGGTACGGCAACCGAATCTGGTGTCAATCTCATCAATTGCCTTATCCATTTCAAAAAGCTGCACGGTTACCGTCATATAAGTATGGATTTTCTAATCCATCCCATAGAGACACATTTCTTTTATTGTAAGCTCTGCTTCCAAATGATTCTCTACCACATCGGTTTCTGTTGAAGCAAACCACATTTTTTGTCTGCATCGTGGATGGTAATTACTGTTTTCCCTTCTGATGTCACATTTTCCGTCCATGCTTCTATTTTTAATTTTTAGCATCCGGATTTCCCTAATGTCACCTGCGGAGTAACCTTTATTCCATTTCCTCCAAAATAACCTAATGCGAAATGCTCTTTTGGTACCGTAATCAGATATACATCCCGATAGATTCCACCATAAAAGGTAAAATCTGCCTTCTGCGGATAAACTCTGCGGTTTACGCCATTATCTACTGAAATAGCCAGCACATTTTCTTCCTGCAATACTTCTGTTATGTTAACACGAAATGTAGAATACCCCACCTTCATCATGTACCAGCTTCTGTCCATTCATATACATTTGCACTCATTCCTACACCGCGAATTCAATCCACTCTTCTTCCTCTTCCGCAGTTCCGGTCTTACAAACTTTTTCACATACCAGCAGGTGCCACGGTAATAATCATTTCCTCCATCCTGTCCATCCTCTGCGTTCCATGTGTGTGGAAGGAAATATGTTCTCCTACTGCTGTCATTGCTGCTTCCATACCCACATTCTCTTTTATAAAGAAATCAGTCATCATTTATTTTATATGTCTGTCGTATTCTTTTTCTCCAATCTATTTTTACTTATTTGATTTGACTAAGCACCGCCTTTTAATAAGGCGGTGCTGCTATAAGTGGTATTAATTCTCAGCATCGGTTTCTAGTGCTTTTCTGATTTCCTGATTCTTTTTCTGAACCTCCACCATCTTCTCTTTTTGACAATGGATAGAACTTCTATGGAAATGATGGTACAAATCCAGCCAATGAGTGGGAATCAAACATCAGGAACATTGTCATCCAGAATATCGGTGCTGTTGCAGCATCTGTAGGCTGAGGCATTACTTCCTTAAATCCGATAAGGGCTACACAGCAGGCTGCAACTGTTGATGATAAAGCTGAAATCACTTTATCTAAAAAGAATATGTAGCTGCCACAGTACTCGGCATAAAAGTAGATGTCCGCGACATCTCGTAATCAACTATGTCGTGCATCATTGCTCCGGTACAGGCGGAAACACCCATCTTAACCCCTCAAATAAAAGCATGATTGACAAAAAGATTGCGGTCGGAACAATTGCTCTCTCATAATCGAAGTCATATCAACCACTGCGCAGAATATAACCGCTATCACCGCGATAGCCATACAAGCCCACGTCCAGGTTACCATGGATTCCTTATTACCTTTCTTCGCTGCCATACCGGTAGAAATGAATAGGAATACAATAGACGGGCTATGGCAGTAACAGAGAAAGTCGTCCCTAGCTGCATATTTCCAATCAAAATTCCATAAAAACATGGTTGCAACAACCGCCTGTCCTCCTGTAGACAATGCAAGTTTATCGGATGCAGCAGCAACTACATACATCTGAAATGCTTTATTACTCTTTAACAAAGCCAACATATCTTTAAAGCCTACTTTTTTTCTCTTCCTTCTTGTCTGCACTGATAGAAACAAAGTTCTCCGGTTTATCAAAATGCACTCACACCGACACAGGTTAATGCTATCATTGCTGCTGCAAATACAATAGTAAAAAATACACGTAGTTGCCAGCATCGGTACGTTATATTCATTTCCATATCTTGGAAGGATTACCATAGTAACAACTTCATTGATAATCATAGGAAATAAATAACTATACATCGTTCCCCAGCGTGCTAGCATTGGTCTCTGTTTTGGATCGTTTGTCATTACAGGTCCAACAATATTAGTAGATACACCAAATACTGTATATCCAATTATGTACAGTAAATATGCAATGACAAAGAATACAATTCCGTGTTTTCCGCTGCTTCCAAAAATTGTGCATTGCAAGACATGCAACTGATTCTAGTGCCCATCCAATCCACATAAGGATTCGTATTTTACCGAATTTTGTATTAAACCGGTCAACAAACAGCGCAATAAGTGGGTCTGTCACACCATCGAATAATCGGGTGACTGTCATAATAACGCCTGTAACTGCAACTGCGATTCCATATCCTGCATTTTGCCGAGATAACTAACATAAGTCATCAACACATAAAAATGCCATATTAGCACCATTTTACTAAAGTAAATAGCGCAATCTGCCATGTCTTCGCCCTGCGATACAAAACATCATTTTGTTCCACCTGTACGTTTGTTTCCTTTGTTTTCATCATTTTCCCTCCTCCTATTGCATTGTAAAAACTTAACATGTGCTTTTTATTATTATAAGCCTCTCTCACTAGATTTGCTTTAGAATGATTTTTGTTTAGTAGCACAATTTTTAGTTCTCTCTACCATAAAATCTTTTACTCCATATCACTCTACATCATCCGAATCACATCGCCTTCCGTAATTCCGTTTTTCATTAAAGCTGTCCACACAGATATAATACTCCTGTCCTTTAATAGCGTTGACAGATTCACCTCTGTCGCCCCGTATACCATCCAGCTGCAGTAGAGCTTGTCCGGTGCTATGCCATGGCGCACATTACACCCCTGCGCTCCATCAATCGGCTCCCAGCTCACTAGTCCGTCTAAGTCTCCCCGTTCGGACGGCTTTTGCCTTCGCCTTTTCGGGTTTTGAACCGTTTGCAGTTCCAAAAACACGCAGTCCGCTGATGCAGAAGCGGCTGTCCATATGGGAAGCTTTTGCCCCCGGTAATACGAATATAACGTGCCATAATACCATCCGGATACTCGTAATAACCATTGGAGCATTCTCTTGACACTTCCTCAAGCACACTCCACGCTTCTCCGTCAAGACTCATTTCAATGCGATAGGAAGATGTCACCGGCTTCTGTTCGATATACCGTTTTTCCCCAAGAGAACTATAGATATCCTCCGGATATTCCACAGCCAGATTTTCATCAGCCAGATTCACCTGAATTGCATGTACCTCGGATTGTTTTTCCAAATCCACACAGTACCACTCAGACTCTTTTTTTGTTGCAGCACTCCACCAGCTCCTAATATCCTCATCCACTGCAAGCTTCACATTGCTGCCCTCTGCTGTGGATGAAGCTGTCGCCGGTTTTTTGATAGGATAAAAAGCATCCATTCGGTTTTTATGGACCAGGATCAAATTTTCCCTCCGGAATCCGCATCGGATAATCTGCAAAATTTTGGTTACAAAACAGGGATTCCATCCTCACTCAAAACCGGCTGGGAAACTAGAACCGACCCTGCGTTCAAAATTGTGGTTGACACTGATGCGCATCGTGGAAGCTTATGCAGTAATTTCCATAAGCATCCGCTATCGTGCTTCCGTGACCTGCGGCATGAATAAATCCGCCCGGCTTACTGGAATAAGGATTGCTGGACTGCACCGTAAATGGTCCTAACGGTGTGTCCGATAGCATAGACACCATCTGCATAAGTATTGAACTGGGTTCCCGGAACCGCATATTGAAGATAATATTTACCATTATGCTTCGTCATAAATGCCCCTTCGATATAAGGACGTCCTGCAGATTTTTACCATACGCATAAGCCGCTCTCTGGTAAATCCTGCTGTGTCCGGCATGTGCTCCGGAAGTTCAAACTCTCCTGTTTCCGGATTCATGCAGCTTGCAATAAACTCATAAAGCCCGCCTTCTTTCAGCACAACGCCATTTCACCGGCGCGCTCCATCCTATATACATCCTCATGTCCTTCCAGTAATGGCACCGGATCTCCTATAGGAGTCATTGTCACTAGGTCCATCTCCACGCCAAAAATTGGGTCCATATTACTGCAGCCCAATAAAAATATACCCGTCCGTCATCATCACAGAACATATCAGGGTCCCAGAAATCAAAAGGTGCAGAATACCTCCTCAAAAATCATCCTCAAGCGGATTTGCCGAGCGCAGAATTGGGCAGTTCACCCCTCTTCTGGAAGCACTAGAAATAAAAGATAATCTCCTACCTGCCTTGCATCCGGTGCATAATCATAAATCAATAAATCCTTATTTTCCATGAAACTTCCAGTCCAACAGGTCCTTACTGTACCAGAATCCGGATGCCATGGATACAAAGATATAATAGGTTCCCTTATAAAAATCAAGGTTGGATCCGCACCCTCACGGAAGGCACTGCGCTCTCCCTGAATCAACATATGTTGATAGCGGTAGGATAAATCCAGTGGGTTACAAAATGTTTTGACGTTTCATATGATATTTCTCCTTTTCTATAAATAGGCAAATAGTTTAAGTTTTTAAGCGTAGGCTCCTGATACATTGTGATTGACCACCTCATCACCGTTAAGTCTGCGTCCCGGAATCCAAATTCCATTTTTCAAAATGTCCCTCTTCAAGAGCCAGCACATCTACATTCGGTCTGTCTGAATTCGTGGAAAAATATCCAAATGCCGCTGCATGAATCAGAATATAAAAAGGTGTCCTCTGACTCCATTAAAAATCATGCAGACGCTATCCTTTCTGACAATCATTGGTGTATCGAGTGCAATCTGGAAACCAAAAGTTCCAAACAGCATCTTATCTTCTTCTTTGCGCTCACAGGAAACAGCCTGCAAATCAGAGGTTCCATACTTTTCAGTCAATAAAGGCATCATCTCCTGCAGCGTACGGGTATACCATCCATATTCTTCCACGTTCATAGGCGTTTTCAATGCCGTATCTTCCCACATCCACCCCAAACAGATAGGACTGTATTGCAGAAAACGGCTGTCCCATATCCTCAAATCCAAATGGAGAATAACAGAGTGCATGATAATGTCCGATACAGTACACCTCTCTCGGCCCTGCATAGCTGTGCGTCGCACATTCCGGAATAAATAAAGGCGTATTTCTTCTTGTATATTCATCACAGATTTCCAAAAATTCTGCACATAAATATCCGGTGCAATAATATCAATATTTGGTCACTGAGTAGGCCCATACCTCCATCATCCGAGACACCGGTCCTCCCGCCGGATAAGTTCCGGGTGCTCCACCCTTATCAAGCCAGCAGTTTGCCGCCATCGGAATTGGTATTCTCTTTTTCCTGCCTTAGCTACTGCATTCACATAGCTTGCGAGTATAATAAGCGCTAAAAATCTCCTCCGCACAGTTTCCAAATACCTCTGTCCAGCTTCCTCATCATGCACATTTTCTACTTCCATTTCACATCCGTCACCATCGTATCCGTATGCTGTTTCATATAGAAGCAAACTCATTTGGCACTTTTGCGAAAAATTGCATCCGCCTCATTTGAGTTTTCCCTTGCCGTACCCATAAGTCCTGTCTCATTCTCCACCTGAACCATAATCACGGTCTGGCTTTCACTATCTATCTCTGATATGCTTCATCAACATAGAAAAAGCTTTCGCATCCGCCTGCTTTGTCTCCTCACACAGGTAAGAAAGCGTCGTATAAGGCATACCATAAAGTCCTTCCTTCGAATAAAAATTCTTTCCCTTCTCTACTTGAGCGCGCTTAAAGCGCTTTAAATCTGTTTTCACCCATTCCGGCGCATAATAACACTGTGCATTTTTCCAGGCTCCAAACCACAAAAAGACCTAGTTTTTCCCACGTCTTCTCGCCTGTATAATTAAGCCGTCCACCAACGAGAAATCAAATTTCTCCTCCTCGGGTTCAATAAGCTCCCACGTCACCGGCAGCAGCAGGCTGTTCAAGCCCAAAAGCATCTGCCTTGTCATACACCTGTTCCATGTATTCCACCGAAGAAGAATTGGAATTGTGAACTTCACCTGAAAGCATTATGAAAGGCTTGTCACCTACCATCAGCATCTTTTTCCGTTTTGTTCCACGATATGTATCCTACTCATCTTATCTTACTCTCCTCTTAAAAACTTCCATAAAAACAATATCTCTTATAAGATAATTATAAGAAATATTGTCTTTTTCTTAGAATAATTTTTAAGAAAACTAGCACTAAAATTTACTTTTTATTTTGTCAGCTTCATCATATTGCGATACTGCTTGGCTGTCTGGTTCTGATATTTCTTGAACAAACGTGCATAATAATTCTCGTCATAGATACCAACGCGTCCGCCACCTCCTGAATTGGCATTTCCGTAGCAGCCAAAAGCACCAGTGACTCATCTTGTCCGTTTTTTTCATTTATATAATCCGTCAGTGTCTTGCCCGTTTCCTTTTTAAACTGCACAGACAGGTAACTGGAGCTCACATTTACCTGCTCCGAAATAAGTTTTAATGACAGAGGTTCCCTGATGTGAAAAATCAATATAGTTTAGCGCATCCCGCACCATAAGAGAATGTCCCTGTAACGAGGTGATTTCGCACCAGGAGACAATATTTGTGCACCATATCCCTGCTTTACAGAAGCAACTCATTGATATGTATACAGTTTTCTATATTCTTTGCAAAATTTTCAGAAACACGGTCAATATACGCCGGATGTACATCTGCCTGCTGTGCAGCCTTGCGCAAAAAGCGTATTCAAACTATCATGAGGGTTCTTCACATCCCGAAAGGGTATCCTGACTTCTTGGTTTCAGACGGTAATGCTGGAATTTCTTATCAACCTCAATCACCTTTTTCCATATTTCCCGTGCGGACAGCAGCCATCATCATTTCTTCATAAAGATAGCGCTCCTCAATCGCAGCCATCGATAACCCATGTTCTTCTCCAAGATTCATGTTTTTCGATTCCATCCTAATTCTATAGGCATCTTCCGTTCTCCTGATTTGCAGCCCTTCCCTATCATGAAAAATATAACCCATCTGCGTAAGAACGATGCCTTCGATTGCATCCGAAATCATCAGCAATGGAACACTATAATAGTATTCCTTAAGTTCATTGATAAGACAAAGCGAAAGTTGATTCCGTTGTATCATCTTCTCCACAATGTATTCCGGCTCTTCCATAATATAGGGACCAATCAATAGGAATTCCTTTTTCTGTTCCTTTTCTGTATTCTTCCGGAATCAAAAACTCATATAATACTCCTCAAAGGAATCCCGCACGATATAAAGTATTTTTCCTCATACCATTGCTCCATATTTCCTATCTGGCGCAAAATATCATCAGGATATTGCAAAAACCTACAGAAGCCCTGGTCATACTCGATATCCGGATTCGTCTGACTGCTCAAACACTTGACATTGATGCCAAATGCATTCACTAATTCTTCTAATTGTCTGATTAAAATCTACCTGCATACGCTTCACCCCGTACCCTATGAGATAAATAATATATTTTTCATTATATCAAAAATTAAGAAGCGTTACAATAGAAAAAGACTGTTCCTTCTGTCCCAGCCTTTTTTACATATAATCTATATCTAAATATGCGCATTGATAAATGCTACCGTATCTTGTAATACCGCCATACTCTCCGGTGTTCCACGCCCTGATGTCGCAAATGCATGGAAACAGTCCGGATAAGATTTTGCATGACACTCAATGCCGTTTTTCTCTAATTTGGCAACAATATCTTCAGAATCCACCGATAACGTCTCGCTTTCATCCCATCCAGAAGCATTGGCGGCATATCATGCATATCATCATAATATGGAGAAACATACGGATTTTTACTTCCTCTTCTTTACAATATAATTCCAATAACCAGTACAGCCCATCCGGTGTTACCGTAAAATCCTTGTTTCCTTCTCTGATTCGGTTTAATGCACCACTCATATCAATGACAGGTGAATATGGAATCACCCCAGCAGGCATTTTAATCCCATTGTCACGTGCTCTCATCGCTGTTACAATGCTTAAGTATCCGCCTCCGCTTTCTCCAATTAAAAAAATCGGCTTGTCCGGATTTTTTGCAAGGATTGCCTTGTACGCCTCAAAGCAGTCATCAATTGCCGCAGGGAATTTGTTTTCCGGAGCAAGACGATAAGAAAATGCACTAAACAGAGTTTTTCGTCTCACCTGCCAGCATAGAGGCATATCCTCTGGATGAAAAAGCATCTCCACAAATCAATCCGCCTCCGTGAATATAAATAATAATCGCATCTTCTCTTGCGCCTTCAGGCATGGAAAGTTCTGCATCCATATCCCCAAACTTTTTCCGGAATAAATGTAACACCCGGTTCATAAGGCATACGTTCCTGTGCTGCCTGAATGGTGTTGCGAAAACTGGATGGGTCCATAGAACCATCAAAGGTTACTGCAAACCCCTTCTCCATCATCATTTTCATCCCAACTTTTTAACTGTTTCCATTTCTACACTTGCCATAATAAAACCTCCTAAAAAAATGATTGTTATAACTTTTTTTGCTATCTACAAAATAACAAATATCCTTTTTGCATCTCACAGACATCTTTTTAATCAATGTTGCATTAACAGACATTACAGCAAAATTGTTTTGTTAATCAAACACAGTGTTGTATTTCGTATTTCATTATGTTACTATGAATATATACATTAGGAGGAAATACGCGATGAAACAATCAATCAGTTTGAACGTACAGACCGGGATATTATGAATGCCTTTTTATCCCTTTTAGGGTTCCAAAGCTTTTGAAAAGATAACTGTTTCCGATATCATTGATGCTGCAATGGTTAACCGCTCCACCTTCTATCAGCATTTTCAGGGACAAATATGCAATTTTGGAAAGACTCCAGCAAAAAAATATGTAGCAGAACTGACAGATATCGTACATAATATACAGATACAGAACCGTAGTGATTTAAAACAGATTGATCGGATTTTTGAAACCTATTTTTAAAAAAATCGTGGAACCTTACGCAATCTGCTGCATATTAAAACAGAACATGTGAGATATTGCCAAACAGCTGCGTGCTCTGTTTACGGATTATTTTCTGAAAAGCTTTTGACAGTATTTACGAGCTGAAGCTTATCTGATGTCCGGTCTCTGGCTTGATTTCTTTCTCTACTGTCTGGAACATAGACATAGGCGAGAATTATTCCACACTGCTCTTTGAGAGTTTTTATAAAATATCACTGCATTTCTTCCGATTTGAGCAAAATCAGAACGCACAGGAGGCCTTTCTTGATCTGCTTTGACACTTATGCCGGAAAAAGCAACACCTGTTAAGCATAAGTTGACAGATTTATTTCTGCTGAGCATATGCTTCCAAAAAGGTAGAACAGATTTTTTTCTCAGTCTCTCTGCAACCTCTTCCGGTGGAGTTTGCATTCCTTCTTTCATCCATCAGAAATCAGATGTCCGCAACCACCTGCAACAAACAGATATGCTGCATCTTTTTCTTCTTCAGCACATCCGGGCATATGCTGTGCCAGACGTGGTCTGCATCCCCGATAGAATAATTCTGAGATACGTGTAGCAAAGCCCGGGTCACCATTGGGAGAAGTAAGTAGCGCATACGAATTCTCTTTGTTCATCATTCCCTTAATGATTTTAATTAATAATCCCTGGGATGTACTTTTCACAACTGTCTTTGATACTTTGCTGTATTCCTTCCAGTACCTCTTCCTCCAGCTTTTTGCATTAATTCAAACTGGTCTGCATAATGCGTGTAAAAAGTAGCACGGTTAATCTCTGCTATGTCGCAGATTTCCTTTACCGTAATTTTATTAATCGGCTTTTTCTCTAAGCACTCAAAAATGCTTCCCTGATTCTCATTCGCGTATATCTGACTCTTGCATCCGTTTTCATTCAAGCACCTCACTATTTACATTTTCTTTTTTTATTCAACACTTTTCTTCAAACCGTTGTTTATCTTTCGTTCTATCACATATTGATGGTTGTTTTACATATTTCTACAAATTATAATAGAAATGCGAAAGAAAAATCAACAGATGACGTTTATTTTGGAGGTTACATCTATGCAAAATGAAGCTATTTTTTTCAAAAATCTGTATGGAAGGCTATCTTTTCTCTTAGTATTCCCGCCCTTATTTCCATTGTTGTAATGATGTTCTATAATATGGCGAACTATGTATTTTTGTCAGCTGGCTTGGCGATTATTCACAGGTTGCTTCTGTTTCCCTTGTTATGCCTGTTTTCTCTATTTTAATGGCAATCAGCACTATGATTGGCAATGGCGGCTGTACGAGAATTGACAGGCATTGGGACAACCTGATGAGCAACAGGTACGCAGCTACAGTGCCCTTTGTGTCTGGTCAAGTATTATTTTTGGGAATTATTTTTGCCATAGCCTGTTTTTCTTTTTGTACACCATTATTACATTTTCTTGGTGCCAATGAAGAAATGTGGAATTATACAAAATCTTATCTGTTAATCCTTGCGATTGGTGCCCCAATTATTCTGCTAAATCACAGTATCGGCGGAGCACTGCGCGGTGAGGGGGAGATTAAGGCAGGGATTGCTGGGTGGAATGCTTGCAACCATTTCCAACATCATTTTAGATCCGTTTTTATTATTGTACTTAAACTTGGTGTAAGCGGTGCTGCTATCGCTACTGTCCTAGGAAATGTCATCGCGGTTATCTATTATTTCATATATAAAAATAAAGGTAAGACACATTGCATTATTGAATTGCGCCCTTCTTATGCGCATGATATAAAAAGCTTTGGGAGTATTCTCGCTCTCGGACTCCCCAAATGCCATCAGCAGCATCCTGGGCGGCTTTTGCCGGTACCTTCAGCAACCATATTCTGGTGGGATATGGTACTGCAGCAGTGGCTGCAATGGCGGCTGCTGGAAAAGCTATTATGCTGGTAACGATGATTCAGATGGGAATTTGTATGGGTATTCAGCCATTATTAGCTTATTGCTATGGTGGAAAGGATTACACAAAATTAAAAGAGATATTACAAAAGTCACAATTCTTACTATGGTGATTGGTACCATGCTTACTGTTTCTATATATTTGGGCAGGGAATGGGTGATTGGTCTGTTCATCAAGGACCCTTCTGTTGTTGCACTCGGAGCACATCTGGTAACTTATCAGATTCTGATGGGACCATTCATCGGTATCTACTATCTTTCCACTAATTTTTACAAGCAAGTGGCAATGCACAGTGCCTCCATCGCTTCTGCTCTCAGGCAGGGACTCCTTCTGATACCATTATTATATCTTTTTAGTGGTCTGTTCCAGCTGGAAGGACTACCAATTGCCAATCTTGTCGCAGATGCGGTTTCTGTTCTAATTACAGAAATACTAGCATTATATTATTACCATAAAAATGATGTAGGTGTCAAAAGTCGGTTTTTAAAAAGACTTTTGACACTCACATCATCTTATAATATTCTTATCAGTATTTTTAGGGTCATTTCCTGCAAAGAATAGGGACCTTATTTGCAGACAAAAGGTGGGTAATATGAGAAAAGAACTTCTAGATAGATTGATTACTCCTGAAGAGGAACAGTACTTAGGCGGAAGAGACCAGGTCCGCAAACAGTATAGTACAGACCACCATGGGACTATTACTTATGAATCTTTCCGCCTTTGCAGAAAAATATAAATAAGGGACTACCTGACAGATACGATGAAAAATATGATATTTACAGTGTTAAAATATATAGAAACCAGATATAAGAATGGCACCCTAACTGAAATTTCAGCTGAAATTAATGAACCGGCTTATTTTGTGAGCCGTTTATTAAAGAAACATAAACAAGAATTTTAAAGAGCTCTTACAAGAAGAAAGCTCCAGCAGGCTGTTTTTCCTGCTGAAGCAAAGTACACTCACCGTCGAAAAAGATAATGGCTGCCGTAGGCTATGACAACAACAGCTATTTCCACAGAAAAATTTCGTGAAAAATACGGATGTCACCCTAATGAGTATAGGCTAAATATGAAATTAATTTGTTTTGATTCAGACTCAGGTGATAAGCCTTTTATCTTTGTTATGCATCTTTCATTATTTCTTCAAATACTTTCTTTCCGGGCTCCACTACATACTCGCTTCCATCAGTGAGAATTACCTTTGCCTTCATATTGCACGGTATTTCAACTTCTATTACACATTTTTCTCCCTCATAATGCCATCCGCTTTTTATAAGCCCCTTAGGGGAGAGGTATTTTGCTTCCGGCATATCCCAATGATTTATCCGGTACAGGCTTTATTACGGTTTCATTCTGAGAAAACTTTATTCCGCATACCCCACTGATAAGCCAGCCCACTACCGCTCCATAGGAATAATGATTCAATGATTCCTTAGGTACTCCTTCCTCATTTATGCCGTCCCAGGTTTCCCATATGGTTGTTGCTCCTTTTTACTGAATAGAGCCATCCCGGCATACCCTCCTGAAGCAAAAAGCCTGTACGCGGCATCTATATAACCGTGCTTAACCAGAGCCTCGCATATATGGGGGAGTGGTCAAAAACCGGTGTTTAAATGATAATCTGCTTCTTCTACAAGCCTACTTAACCCGGCTGCCGCTGCTTTTTCCTTCTCTTCCGAAAGAAGCCCGAATATAATAGGTCTTACATACTGACATTGTCTTTTGATTCTATATCGCCTTTTACAGTAAAAAGCTTTCTACAAAAAGCCTTTTTCGCATTCTCCGACATTTCTTTATAATAAGCTGAATCGGACTCAAGTCCCAAAATATCCGCAATTTCCGACAAAAGCTTTTCCTGAATGGCTGAAATAGGCAGTCGCCACGTCATAGTTTCCGTCCCTCATGCTCTGCGCGGGATTGGTTCCAGTTCGCACCATTCTCCGTAATTTATACCCGTTTCAAAGGTATAATCCCTATATTTCTTGTCTTTGGCAAATTCTTTCTCCCCGTGTTCCTTTGCGGTTTTTGTGAGAAAAATCGTACCATTTTTCATCATATCATAGTTATCTCTCAAAATACGCTCATCACCGGTTTTTATATATTTCATGAGGAACAATTATACAGGCGTCTCCCCACCCGACAGAGCCCGCAAGCATTTTTACTTATCATGCCCGGTCTATTGTTTGGAGGAGCGATGTTTGCTATACGCCCGTCCTCATACTGCCCGTACCTGCATTGCTTTAACCAATGGCGAAATACTGTAACCGAGTCCATAAGCGTAAGTCCGGTATCCGCGTACAATCCCGCATCGCCCGTCCAGCCTGCTCTTTCTCTGGTAGGACAGTCTGTAGGTATATCTAAGAAATTGCCCTTCTGGCTCCATAATGCGTTCTCAACAAGTCGGTTTACCAAAGCGTTTCCACATACGAAGCTTCCGGTACGCTCCATTTTCGAATATACGGCATAGCAGTAAATACCGCTTCATGAGGTCAAGCTCCGTTATCACCTTCACATATCTAAAAGCCCATTACGGTAAATTTAGGTTTATAGTGATTTTACCGGCTTTTACAGGTATAGCATATCATCTGGTATACGCCGCTTTCTTTATGCCGCACCCTGTCCTGAAAATTTTCTTCGGTAAAATTCCCGTTCTCATCAAGGGTCTCACCGTGAATTAATGTAATCGTCTTTCCTTTTTCTCCTGTAAGGGTAAATTCTACATAGCCCGCTATATTCTGTCCAAAAATCTATAACACGTTCTCCGTCAGGAGTAGTTATAATTTTTCCTGTAAATGCTTCGTTCTCTGTGAGCCGGAATCATATTTCCTGCCGAAAAGAAGATTATAGTCTGCCCCAAGCACGTAAGCCGGATACCAGCATTCTTTTTACTGCCATAGTCCTCTTTCCTCGCGTCATAAATCTCGCCTTGCTCCATATCGTTTTTGAGCAAGCGGTCCCCGATGAGGAGGCCTCCCATGAGGGGCGTCAGTGACTGCGATTGGCTCTCCCTCCACTTCAAGCCTTGCTATTACCGAAATCGTATCTCCGTATAGATTTCTGTCTCCATCCTCTGATGTGCTTCTGTACCAGCCGTCGCCCTAAGATAATCTCTATATTATTTTCTCCGACTTTTAAATACTTCTGCTATATCATACGCCTGATATTTAATCTGATAATTATAGTTGCTGTTTCCCGGAGTAAGCACCCGCTTCTCTACTCTCTTCCCGTTAATATAGGCCTCATAAACACCTTTAGCGCTTTATATACAGCCTGGCGTTCTCCTTTGCTCCTTTTTACATCAAAGGTATTTCTTAAATACCCGCAGGCAGATGGGGTATATATCTTTCGGATTCTTCTTTCTTCTTCTCGTTAAAAGCCTTTCTTGCAAGGCGGTTCATCTCATCGTCAAATTCAATTCCGTCCTCTATAGGAGCGCCTGTTTTCATAAACTTATCAAAATGCTCCTTGCCAGTCCTCCGGCAGAGCAGACCCATCTCGTAACTGTTAATTTCACTCCATTCTCCGCATACATCATTTTTCGTCCCAAAGTCGGATTCTCCACGTAACTCTCGCTCTTGAATCCGGCTGCCTTTCAACTAAGACAGCTTGTCTTATTTGAACTCACCTTTCCGGTGTCAAAAACGGCTTACCGTCTTCCTTCGCTTCTATATGATATGCCGTCTGGAAGCTTCCCGTCCTCGCAGTTCCACGAAAGAAGGACGCTTTCGGTATCAAGCCCTATGGGATTTGTCATATACTCCGTTTTGCAGTTTATCGCTCATACCTTACCTCAGTTTCTCTATCTCACATAGTTTGTTCATAAAATCCGCCGACTTTTCCATGGAAAGAAGCGGTGACTTTTTCAAGCCAGTTTTTATGGCTTTTCAAGCACCACGGCATCCGCGTTCTCCGAAAGCGCAATATCCACCAGACGCTTAAGCGGCATATTTCCGTAACCAAGTTCCATACTGTCCGACTTTTCAAATCGGCGTTAAAGGAGGCTTTAGCTAACTTCTGTACCCCTGTCGTTTATATGATACAGTTTAATCCGCCCTCTTAGTTTTTCTAAAAAAATCCTATCGTATCGACTCCCGCCTCCGCAGCCCAATAGGTATCCGGCTCAAAGTATAAATTGGAAGCCTCAGTTTCTTCTATCAATATGTCAATCACCGTGCGTTCTCCATCGGGCTTTTAGGAATTCCACGTTGTGATTGTGGTAGCAAAGCAGTGATTCCACTTCCTTTAAGCGTTTTTCCTGCTTCGTTAAGGCGTTTCGCAAGTTTCACAACCTCAGCCTTATCCGAATAATTAAAACGATACATACCGGTAATGATAAAGCTTGTCCGTACCGTATTTTTGCTTCCGAAACCGCATTATCCATATCCCTTTCCAGACCGCCTAAATCCGTATGTATCCCAGTCACTGAAAGTCCTGCATCATTCACAAGCCTTTTTCCAGTTAAAATTTCCGCCCTTCCCCCACAGGCATACCTGCCATTTTTGTTAAAAATCTAACAATAAAAGGCGTATGGTTAATCATAAAGCTGTTCAGCTCAATGCCGTCATACCCAGCTTTCTTAATCCTCTTCTAAAACCTCCGCCGCTTCCCCTTTCCGTCCTTGTTACCGTTCCGAGCATTATCTGCTGAATCGCCTTTTTATCGCCATCTTTATACCTCACGCTGCTTATCCTTTTTAAACTCTGTACTCTTACAGCTCCCGAACCGTTCCCTCTGTTATTCCGTTCTCATTAAAAGCGTCCACCCTCACATAATACTTCTCTCTCAGCCACAAGAGCTCCTACTCGCTGGGATTTTGAAAAAGTCATCTTAACTGTGATACAACTTTTTCTGGCTTTTATGTCCCCAAGAATGTTGTAGCCGAGTCGCCTTATCGTCCTTACTGTCTATCTCAATTAACATATCTAACTCATTCTTTCTAACCGCCGTAAACTCAGGCACTTCAGGCTTCTTTCGTTACCTTTTCCGAAAACCCAAAGCCCCCGAAACTACAGGTATCTGTCCGTAAGGTACCGACATTTTGCTTAATTTTAAAAACCGTACCTTAATGCCGTCTTCCATATATATAAAATCATCGAGGTAAATCGGTATCCGCTTCCCTCTTATCCTTAATTACGAAAAAGTCCTTACCGTCAATCGAACCCTCAAAAAGCCAGCGGGTGGAATAAACCTTCTCATCTATATATCTTGCCTGCGTGGTTCCCCTTATCTCTCCAGGAACCGGAATGTCTATATCATCATCGGCAAAATTTATCTGGATTCCTCTCACGTCATAAGTCTCGCCAAGGTCTGTTAAAAGCCAGGACTCGCTGTCGGTTTTTACAGGCTTCCATGAGGTTCTTACATTCTCATCAGCCGCTTTTCCCGGTTCATAATCATCCTCATAAGAAGAAGCCATAATCTTCTTTCCGTATGAAAGCAGATAGCTGTCGAGGCTCCGCCCAAGGTTGTCCTCTTTCACATTTACAGGCCAATCCCGTATCTCTGATTGCAGAACAGCTCTCCGTCCTCATCAGAAGCCCGCAGGAAAAAGTCCCACCCTGCGCTCAAAAATCATGATTTACGCTGATTCTCATCGGTGGCGGCGTGCCAAAGTCTGCCCTTTTCATCCCTCATTGTTGAGCCGTGTCCGGCTCCCGGTATAAATCCTCCCGGCTTATACGAATAAGGATTATTCTTGGCAGGCTTGAAAGGTCCTAACGGCGAATCTCCTATATACACCCCGTCTCCATAGGTATTGTACTGTGTGCCCTGCAAATGCGTATTGAAGATAATATTTTCCGTCGTGCTTATCCATCCAGGCTCCCTCAATGAAAGGTCTGTCCGAAAAACATCCCCTTTATCAACGGCACATATTCGGAAGGTATATCCCTGACTTTTTGTTTTCCTTCATTTAGAAAGCCAAAAAAACGCTGCCTCCACCTCTTCATCGCTCTTAGGCAATCTCTCATTATCCTCCCCACTCTCTCATAGCCGTAGATTTTCCAGGCTTGCCGAAGATAAAGCTCTCTTTTTCTCCTATCGGAAGCATCATGTCCTTATCCAGCTCCACTCCCCAGATAGGTGTAGCATTAGAACATCCCCAATAAAAATACGCTCTTCCGTCATCATCCACAAAACAAATTCGGATCCCAGAAATCAAACGAACCCTTAATCTCCTCATACGGACCGTTTAATACATCCTTTGTCCTGTAAAAATTACAAATCCCGCCCTCTTGGAAGCGCAAAAATACACATATTCTCCTGATGACCCTTGCATCCGGAGCGTAATCATATAGAGGGAGATTTTCCGGAAGTACGTGACTTTCCCATTCTGCAAGATTATCCGAAACCCATACGCTTAGATTCATCAGAAGGAAAAATATAATATTTCCCTTTAAAATAAATCATCGAAGGATCCGCAGCCTCTCTGCATATCGCAATACGGTTTTTCCTCTGATCCGCATTAAACTGGTAACGATAACAGATATTTATCGGATTGCAAAAATAATTATTCATAACATTCTCCCAAGATTTTTAAAGGCTTCCCTTAGGCTTTCTTTCCATATTGCTTCTGTCCACCGAGATAAGACCGAAGGTCATGGAAAAAACCCTTTTTGCCACTCGAAGTTGTCAAAGCGACCAATACATATATCCTATTACCTGAATTCCATCCTTAATGCAGCTTTTTCACTCCGTCTGCAGCTTCTTTGATAAATTCCTGTCTTTCGTCATCGTCAGCTGTAGCTATTCCGTTTTCAGTGATCATAATAGGCATATCGACACCATTTGCCTTAAATTCCTCATTAACCCGTCTTATTACATTTCTCCAGCGCAGCAGGATAATTTTCATATTCCATCTGTGTGATTTTTGCTCCCACAGGAACCGGAATAATTCCGTCTGCACCTATTTGTATGCCGTGAGTAATTCTGTAATCCAAAAGAAATCGTCGTCCTTGATATAAGGAAGATAATGTGAGAACTCGTCATCCCACTCTTTTTGGGCCTTTTTCTCTCCGCCCTTAACCGCCTGAACATCATCACGGGAAAGCGTAAAGCCCTATTATTAAATCCGGATTTAGAGCTTTCATCAACCTCTTTTTGCAGCTCTGTGTGCCTTCATTACTATAATATCGCCTCGGTACAGGGCGAAACAAAATATGCAGGATTTTCCGTTCCGAACGCCTCTATATTCTCTTCACGCTGATACTTCATATTTTCCATCATGGAATTAAAAATTCATTCCCTATCTGAGCTATTCCCTCAGCGTTTCTCCGATTTTTCTGCCATTTTCTTAAACTGTTCGGTCTTAGCTAACATTTGCTTCCTGTAACGTTCCGAGATAGCTGCCACCTGTAACCTCATATTAGCTTCATTTATTGTGCAAACATATTTAATCTCGCTTCCAAGCTGTTTTATGACATATTCGCAGTATTTGGCAAAGCGTCAATAACAGACTCGTCCTCCCAGCCTCCGTTTTTAATTAACCATGCAGGCGAGGTAAAATGCATCATTGTAACGACAGGCTCCACTCCGTTTTCCTTACAGCACCTTATCACATTACGATAATGCTCAATTTCCGCTTCGTCAAAGCAGCCCTGTACCGGCTCTATTCTCGCCCATTCAATGGAAAACCTGTACGCCGTAAGTCCTGCAGACGTAAAGCAGCCTAATATCCTCCTCATAGCGGTTGTAATGATCGACTGCCGAAAGCGACGGCTCCGTAAAAATTAGAATGAGGCATCTGCTCCATAAGCCAATAATCGCTGTGTATATTATTTCCTTCCACCTGATGTGCCGCAGTAGCTGCTCCCACTAAAAATTTTTCATCAAGTCACTCCTTCTTTCTTATCTTAGATTTATAAATCAGTTCTTTTTATCCTCGAAAGCGCCTCATTAAGCCTTGTGACATCTTCGCTTCCTATATCCATACCTCCTGCTGCAACAGCTTCTTAAGCAGCTGTCTTGCCACCATTGCCTGCATTGCAGGGAGAAATTTTAACGTCAGCACCCATTCCTCCTGCCGTGCTCCTTTTCATACCTCCATTATTCTCTCGATAATGGCAGCCCCCTCAGAAACCGCTGAGATCTCTCCCAAAAGTGCTGTTAATCGAAGATAACCGTTATCCGCTTCTTCCTCGGAATGCTCGTCAAACCAGTTCTTAACCTTATCCTTTGACGCGAAATATATAGGATTAGGCTCCGAAACCTTGGCTATCTCCATCTCTTCCGTTATATCCGTCCCGGAGACACTCGCCTTTATTCTGTGAACCCCGCTTATAGGCACCTCAAAGCCTAAATACGTGCTCACCCTTTAACCTTCCCGCTTCTTTACCGTCCACATATAGAGTGACCTCTTTCTGATTAGAATATACCTTAATTTCCGTTACGGGTTCAAGCCTGTCATGATATCTTCTGCCACAAAGATGAATAAACGGCTCCTCAGTCCACCACGCCTTATAAATGTAGAAAGCGTCCTTCTTCTGCTTGCGGTCGAAGGTGACAAGTCCTTTATGGTTCTTGCCCGGATCTCCCGCCTCATCTCTTCCCGCTGCAGCGAATTCAAACATATTCCAGCAATAGGTTCCCCAAAGATAAGGCCTTTCAGAGAACATTTCAAGCATGTGTTCATGGTAAACCGCCTGATAGCTCTCTGTATAATCGCCCCCTTCTCGAGGCTTAGGCGATTGTAAGGTAATAACTGAATCCGCCCCGTACTCAGTAGGTCCTATGACCGTATCCGGATATTTAGCGTGAAAATCGTCAAACCATGCGTCATTATCCGTAACCTCCCCTACATACCATCCGTAATACGGGTTATACCCCCCTTATATCAGGAAGCGTAACCAGAGGCTGTCGGTTTCCAAAAGAAATAGATTCGCCATCGCCGAAACCCTGCCGGATCCATTTTATGAATAAGTTCGTTAAGAATCCTGTGATTCTCCATCAAATCATCTGTTACTCCCTGCAATGTAATCTCATTTGAAATCGCCAGCATATTATCGAGGGGCATGAGTTATAATTCTGAAGAATAAGCTCCTTCATCTGCTCTATGCTATTTTTCGCGTCCATTTTTCCATATGAACCGTAATATAAGAATTTCCGCCCACACAATCACTCCCTTTTTCGTCACATAAATCATAAAAATACTGGTCGTGCTGATAATGTGCAAGACGTGTGCGAAATTCGCTCCCTATGGAAAGAATTATCTCAATATCATCTTCGTGCATCTCCTTTGTAAGAGCATTTCCCACCGCTCTGTCTTGATGACAGCTTACTCCGTGAAGAGGGTAACTCATTCCGTTTAGAAAAATCCTTTTTCGGGATCGAAACTGTACTCCCTGCAGCCAGAACCTGTCACTTATCCTGTCTACCTCTTTTGCCATTTTTATAAACGGTCGCCGTGGCAGTATAAAGAATGGGGATCCTTTACTCCGTCCCACCTGTGAACGTCGGTTATTTTAATTGAACCCTGTCCCGCCGGTTCGTTCCGTTTATCTCGGCTAAAGACAACTCCGTTTCTCCCCTCCCTCTACCAACACCGTCACTCTATCAGCGGCCCCTGTAATATGGGCTTCAAATGTAACGAAAGCATCTTTTCCGCATAAATGAGGGAGTAATGTAGAGATCCGCTACCCGTGATCCTCCATAGTCAAAATGAACGCCATCCGTAATTATCATATATACATCGCGGTAAATTCCGCCGTAAAACGTAAAAATCCGCTCTCTGCGGATATACACGGTCATTCTGAGTATTATCCGCATAGACCTCCATTATATTGTAAGCTTCAAAGCTTATCGGTTATATTATGCGAAAGGTAGAGTAGCCGCCGTCATCTTTCCTGCTTCCTTTCCGTTTACAATCACCCTTGCGGAGGAATTTTACTCCTCTGAACTCGATATAAACCTGTTCTCCTTTATCGGTTTCCGGTCTGTCGAATTCTTTTTATAAAGACACTCTCCCCTGTAATAAGGTGCGGGTCCCGTCTGTCCGTCCACGGCATTCCATCTTATGAGGAAGGCGCACCGTTTCCGGCGCCCCTTCCTTAAAAATGTCCAATTGTCATTTATATTGTATATTCTTCTCATATTCACACCTCTTTAATCAGCTTTGTGAAGCTCCGCTTCAATAAACTCATGCCTCATGCTCTCCTTCTTTTCGGCTATACGCTTCTGCACATTTACCATCTCAGCCTTTGTAAGACCGCAGTTTTTTCATCGCTATTAAGGTAACTATCCAGCCTGCTATAGGAAGTCCGTATATCACATAACGCTATCTCCACAACTCCCGGTGTTAAAGGATCGCCCTGGCTGAGGAACTGTATGGGTGTCATCCTATCGCCGCTACCGCAGCTGTTGCTATAACCGCTCCAGAGGATATAATCTTGTCGAGCAGGCTATACACTCCCGAAACAACGGCAGGGCACATAACGTCCGCTTCTGTCAAGCTCATCAGTCTATGGTATCCGCCATAAAGAGGCATTTGCTGTAGAAACGCACATCTTACAGCCATTTAACGCGAAATTAAGGGATTACGCAAGCCCACATTGCTGATTCCCGGCTTTGCTATGCTCGCAGGGATTAACAACCGGAAAAATACCGTAAGCACTGCTGCTACCGCCATACGCAACCGTCCAGTCCACAATCGCCTTGCGGCTTCCATGTTTTCCGGCGTATTTTGCTCCCAGAGCTGCAAAGATTATAGCTGGAACCATGGAAACCATACCAGAATAGCACTCATCCCCATATTACCTATCATTATTCCGTAAAAGCAAAGTGCTTATTGTGCTCTGACCTGCCGTAACCTGGGCTATCTTATCTGATGCCGCCACAGCTATATAGCTTTGCAGAGCTTATTATGTACAGCACGTCTATCATATCCTTTAGCTTAAGAGATTCCGTGTTTTTGTTCCTTTAAAATTCTCCGGTTTGTCTATACCACTTATTCCTACTACAGCAAAGAATATTTCCTATAAAACCCTAGGCCCAGCACCAGTTTTACCGCCATACTGAGATAAAGCTCATTGAAGGCTCCTCCCTGCAATGCTGAAGGATTACCACATTTAAGACAATGCCGAGAGTCATAGGTACGACATAATTAAACGCTGTCATCCAGACTCCAATTGAAGGGCGCTGCTTCGGATCGTTAGTAAGCATTGGTGGAATGGTCTGTATTGTCATATTTATAACAGTATATCCGATAACATACATAACGTATAGTGCTACAAATACCGGCGTTCCAAAACCCTTACCCACAAACAAATCGAACATAAGATAAAGTGCAACCGCTTTCTATCAGAAATCCTAACATTATAAAGTTCTTAGCTTTTCCAAATTTAGTATTCACCCTGTGTCATAAACAAAAAGGCGAACAGTGGATCTGTAACTGCATCCAGTATTCGTGTCGCGAGTAAGAATAACTCCGATTAAAGCCGTTCCGACTCCCAAAGCCTATGCTAGCAGCATCAACTCGCCTGATTAATCAGTATGAATACAGTTGAGCACACTAGCCATTCGCTGCAAACAAAAATAATCTGCCATAATTTCGCCCGACGGTAAGCTACGCCGTCAATTTCGCTCATAGTAGGGTTTTCTTAGCCTATGTTACCTCCGTTTTCCAAAACCCCGATTATCTCAAATCATTTATCCCAGCTGGGATTTGTAGAAGTAATTATAGCTTTTTATACAAAACATGTTAGAAAAATCAAGTTAATTATAGTATATATTTTCTATTTTTACCCTCTTTATTTATTATAATTTTTGTAGTATAGTATTATATAGAAAATATATACCGTTATTCAAATATTTTTCTATAAAAAGTGTAGTTATTAGCTTTGGCATTATACATATTTCAAGTGAAGAAGAATACTTATGGATTTGAACCTTTTTGCTCTGCTTGTTTCTAATCTTCTTGGTGCAAACGTACTATCTGTAACAGAAGATAAAAAGTTTTCAATCGAGTTTGAAAGTAAATTTTTGCTTTAATGAAGCTCTTCAGCCTATATTTACAGCACAGGCTCTTGAATTTCTTCTTGATTCCTTACAAGAGAGAACACCATTGTATGAGATTACTGACAGGATTGATATCAGCCTGCTTTTTCCAGATTCTGCGGATACTCCTTTCTTGTGGGTCCTTATGTAAAAATGATTACAATGATATTAAAATGCAGACTATTCTCGCTGAGCGTGGCCTTTTAGCCTCCCATGCCATTTCATTAAAGCTGTACTATACCTCGCTTCCCCTGCTTTCCTCCTTTCATGCACAAAAAGAAATTGAAGCCTGTATCCGTTCCTTTTTACCGTCCTCGCCCTTTACTCTTTCAGAAAACTGCACGGATTGTTTGACGAAAATAAGCCGATAATAAAAATTCATTCTGAGCCAGCTGACTATAAGGAGGTTTTACGTCGTTATGACTATGAAAATCATTTCCTTAATATGATTTCCTCCGGAAATGTAGAACAGGTAGGCAATGCCTTTTTAGAAATGCGAAAAAGCGGTGTAGACAGCGGTATTGACTCTCTGTACAAGGTAACCCCAGGCTTCTAGAGCAATTTTAAGAACTCTGGTCAGAAAGCTGCGGAAAAAGTCCGGACTTTCAGTCATAGTCATAGATGAAATCACCGAGCGCCACGCCCAATTGGCTGCTTCCGGACGAAACTCCTCAGAACAGTTTTCTTATATACGTGATATGATATTGGAACTGACAAAGGCTGTACATGAGACATATCACAAAATCCGGAAAAATATTCCCCAATTATAGCGGAAATAGTGGAGCAGGCAGAGCTGCATATAAGTGAGGAAATACTTCTTTCTTCATTTGCTAAAGAGAATAATGTATCCGAGGTCATATCTTTCAAAGAGATTCAAAAAGGAAACCGGCTTTACTTTTGTACAATATATAGCGAAAAAGATGCGAAAAAGCGGCCTCCCTGCTTAAGAAACCGCTTTACATATTCAGGAAATTTCCGCTTATGTCGGATATCCCTGATAATAATTATTTTTATTAAAGTGTTTTAAAACAATACGGGCTGACTCCATCAGAGTACAGAAAATCACTGAAACCAAAATATCTCTTGGCGTTATAATAAGAAATGCCCTCAACAATCTTTTTAAGCTCTTTTTCGGCTGCCGGATATTCGCCTTCTTCAACAAGACTTCCTATCAGGTTACACATTATCCTTCTGAAATACTCATGTCTTGTGTATGAAAGGAAACTCCTCGAGTCTGTAAGCATTCCTATAAAATTTCCGAGCAGCCCTAAGTTTGCAGAGAGGTCATCTGTTTTATCATTCCCGACTTATTGTCGTTAAACCACCAGGCGCTTCCATCTGAATCTTGCCTGCGGTGCTGCCATCCTGGAAACAGCCGATTATCGTGCCCTATGGTATCGAAATCCGCAGGATTAAGAGGATAAATAATTGTTTTTAGGAAGCAAGCCGTCCTCCTCAAGAACATTCAAATATTTACCCATTTCCACCGACGAGCTGTAGTTGTTGATAGCGTCTATTCCGGCGTCTGCACCGAGCGAATTAAATATCCTTTTTATTTATATCCCTTGTTACTCCGTAATGAAGCTGCATTACCCAGCCTCTCTTCGCGTATTCCTTTCCATAGCAACCATAAAGGCTGTTTTTAAACTTCCTTCTTTCTGTTTCTGAAAAGGGCTTTTCCGTCAAGCTTCTTTTTACAATCTCATTTACCTCATCAGATGTATAGTCTTCGTACATTTACATACTCAAGGCCGTGGTCGGATACCTTGCAGCCGTTTTCAGCAAAGAAATCCATTCTTACTTTAGAGCCTTCACGAGCGAGTCGAAATCCTCTATTTCTACTCCGCTCACTCCGAAAAGAGTGACCAGATACTCCGAAAAACTCGTCCTTTTTCTATATGCAAAGCCTTGTCCGGACGCCATCTCGGAAGCACGCTTACGGAAAAATTATCATCTTTTATTTTCTTATGCCATTCCAGAGAATCAGCGGGATCGTCCGTTGTACGAGATAACCTTCCATTCGAGCTTTCTATTGGCTTTCTTGCCGAAAATCCGCCATTTCTAAGCTTCCATTACAAAGCTCCCATACCTCGTCCGCGGTTTCTCCCGAAAGATAGCCCTCATAGCCGAAATATTTCTTTAATTCAAATGGCTCCAGTGGTAAAGAGGTTTCCTATCGCCATCTCAAGGGTTTCAGCCCACTTTTTGAATTTTTCTTTAGCTGAAGCGTCTCCCGTGATACATCTTTCCTCCACCCCGTTCGACCTCATCTGTCTCCATTTGTAATGGTCGCTTCAAGCCAGACCTCCGTGATATTGTCTAGGCCATATCCTCGTAAATCTCTCTAGGACTTAAAATGGCAGTGATAGTCTATAATAGGCATATTTTCAGCATATTCGTGATATAAACGCTTCGCCGTTTTCAGTTTCAAGAAGAAAATCTTTATCCATAAAATTTTTCATATTTTACCTCTGCACTCTCGCACCGGCTCCTCCATAAGAGCCTCAACTTCTTTCATAACATTACTTCCGCCGAGCGACACCGCATCATATTTTACACTCATTCTCAGGCCTTATTATTAAATCCGTTTTTCATCATCCCTAATCTCCTTTACTATCTCTGCAGCTTCCGCAATCAGCTTTCTTATTTTTCAAAGTCTCCCGCCTTGATTAAATCACCTTTAACCATCCAGCTTCCGCCACAGGCTATTATCCTGTCGTATTTTTCATAATCTCTTACATTTCCCTGCGTTAATTCCGCCGGTGAGCACAAATTTCACTCCGACATAAAGGCCGCAATTGCTTTTATAAAATTAAGTCCTCCTGCAGGCTCTGCAGGAAAAATTTTACCACATCAAGTCCAAAGGTAAGTGCCTTTTCCACATCCGACGGTGTGCAGGTTCCGGGAGTTATAGGATTCCTTTTTATGCGCAATGTGCAACAACATCCGGATTAAGTCCCGGACTTACTATAAACTTGGCTCCAGCCGCTACTGCCTGTCTGCCTGCTCGAGAGTAAGCACAGTTCCGCTCCACAGCACTATCCAGGAAACTTCTCCGCCATTATTTTTAATCGATTCCTCGGCGGCCGCCGTTCTGAAAAGTCACCTCGGCACAGAAAGTCCCCCTCCACAAGAGCCTTTCCTGAGGCTTAGCATCCTTTGAGGTCCTCAAAGTACAACTACCCGGAATAATTCCTATTTTTCTGAATTTTTCAAAAATCGTGTTCATAAAAATAGTTTTCTCCTTCCTATCCACATACTTTCGAAAGTCGCTCTCACAGCCCTTCTCCTGCTATCAACTCATTAAAAATATTCCACTGTCTTATTCATAAGCCCCGCTTCATACAAATCTGTTCCGAAAATTTTCTCATTACTTAAAAGCTCACAAAGTGCACTGTCGTTTACCGTGTCGCCAAGCAATATTCTCCACATAAGGCCTTATAATTTCAAGCAGCGGGTCTGGACTTAACTCAAAAGCCCTGCCTCCGTCATCAACAGCCATAAGATACCTGAGCCATCCTGCGAACACCAAAGGAATAAACTTCAGGTTCTTAGGCTCGAGCCCCGCCTTCTCATAATTTTTAATAGTTTCACCGAATCTTATCGAAAGCTTCTGCAAGTATCGGTAGCTATTCTCTGTGGCGTATCTGGCATAAAAGTTAGGCAGTCGAACTGGGACCGTGTCTATAAACTCCAAAGGGTTTAAAACTCCCGGATTAACTACTACCGGAAGCCCCTCCTTATATCCTATTCCTTCAATAAGCTTTACAAGTTCCGTATCTTTCATCTCATCGGAAATTTTTTCATAACCAAGGACGCAACCAAATGTGACAGATGCTGCGTGAAAAGCGGATTAAGACAGGTACACACCTTCATCTTCTCAACCTTATCACAGTTTCCTGTCGGTAAAAATCACACCGCCTTTTTCAAGGGTGGACAACCATTAGGGAAAGAATCCTCTATAACCAGGTAGCCTGTTTCCTCCACATTTGCAAACAGAGAGACACATAGGTATTCTTACTAGTCACAACCGGCTCTAGCTCCTCTACTCCGTCAGCCTTTAACAGTGCCTCCACCGAAGCATCAGGTCTCGGAGTAATTTTGTCAATCATTGTCCACGGAAAGATACCTTGCTTCTGTCATTTATATAGTCATAAAAAGCCTTTCTCCAACGAACCGTTTTCAGTCAGCCTTTGGCATGCTCTATCGCCATATAGAAGCTTGTCACCGTTATGAGAGCAGTTATCCGTGAGACACCATAGCAATAGGCTTTTCTCCCGCCTTGTATCTCTCATATAAAGTGCTGCAACCTTTCCTATATAGCTCTGTGGTTTATCCACTCCCGCTTCAATATCCGCTTTTACTGAAGGAAGAATATCACCCATAGCGTCCGTGACCAGAATAACCTTTTTCCGTAATCGTAAAGTCGCAAGCTGTACAAAAGCTTTTCTAAAAATCTCTTTAAGCCTGTTAGATTCCACCTCATTGCCTGAATCTAGAATAGCGACTCCCCTACGGAGCCTATAACTTTCTTATCAACACTTTCCGTCTGCTTTTAGGGACTACAGTAATCGAATAATCATCGATTAGGGCGTCGATAATCTCGTAATGCATAGCCCTCAACTACTCGTAATTCCTCTGTCTGCCATCGCCCTCATTCAAAAGTTTTCTCGGCTATATCCGCGTGAAATGCCCTGAATATATTTCCAGCTCGAAATGAACCCAGCACGGATTTTTCCGTAATCATATCGAATCGGTCATGCTGAAGCTCAGTGCCCCTTTTCTTCCCATTCCGACCTGTAAGCCATTTTTCATTTAACTTCACTGTATTCCCCTTTCATTGACTCTTCTCTATAGACTTCCCAAAGCCCGTTCAAATAAGCCGCTCCGAGCCCTGTCATATAAGCCGTAGCCTGGCGCCCAGCCACCTCGTCCCATATCATTCTTCCGTGATCCGGTCTTATAGGACCGTTAAAGCCTGTTTCATATAAAGCCTTCATAATCTCGTACATATCGAAATTTCCATCCGAGGATAAATGAGCCGCTTCCTCAAAAATCAGTTGGACTGTTAAACTTGAGATTTCTTGCATCGGGCAAAAATGTATTCTTCCTTTGAGAGAACGTATCACTATCCAGCAAATCGTTCTCAAGATTCGTACCATCGTATGAGCCAGAGCGAAGGTAACACCGTTATGAAATTATCAACCATCTTCATCATTCTCAAAATATTTGTTTTTATTGATAATTATTCTCGGAAGTCCGAAAAACACTCCATCACCGGATCGTCGGGATGAGATAGCCATGTTAATATCATACTTGTCACAAACAGGCATAATCCTCTCAAGAAAATATTTAAGGTTGAGAAAAAGTTTTTCATCGTCAATATCCTTGTACATCTGAAAAAGTTCCTTCACCCGCTCAAGTCTGTCCGGTTCCCAGCCCGGCATTACGGTACCGTTCATATCCCCGCGATAGACTCAAACATTTTCTCCGGGTTAAGCTTATCCACAGCCTCCTGCGTATAGGCAAGCACTGTCAGAGCCGTCCTCTCTCATTCTCGCGAGTTCCGTTCTTGTCCAGTCAAATACGAGACATCAAATTATAACGCCAAGATGAATGTCCTCTTCACCGAGATTCTCAAGGCATTTATATAATTGTCTATATACATATCCCTGTCAGCCGAGCCCGTCTTAATCGCCTCATGCACGTTCACTCTCTATTCCAGCCATAGAGGGCCAGAGCCTCTACCTCATCCTTCATTGCCTTTATGCTTCCCTTGTCCAGACCTCTCAGGCTTTGTATCATAAGAGTTGTAATAACGCCCTTTACTCCAGGAATCTGCCTTATCTGCTTCAAAGTAACCGTGTCGAACTTTGAACCGTACCATCTTAACGTCCATTTTCCATAGCAAAAGCCTCGCTTGAAATTCTCCATAGTCACGGACAATATCAAAGCAGTCGATGAACCGTGACGCTACGAATTGAATAATTTGTATATAATATGCTTAAACCTGTTTAATTAAAGTATAAATCCAGTAATACTTATATTCCATTGGCTTAGTTGCTATGTATGATTGCAAAAGATTACTGTTTATTGCTAAAATATATAAATCTCAACGAAATCCACCAGAGCTTACAATAAAACATCCAGAAAAGAAATTAAAATGAATAGAAACTGCGTACTGAATTCAGCCCTCGCCAGTACATGTTGGCTGAAGACTTTGAACTTTTTATTATTCGGATACAGATATTAAAAATGTTGAAATCATTCTCATAGTTATTATGAATTTTTATATCAAAATGTTTCCATAAATATAGACGGTACGGGCATCCGCTTTCCTCCGGAGATATCATCCTTATTCCTCCGGGAGACAAGGCATCAGCCCAATCATATTGGGAGACGCCTTATCAACGTTGTATTCTGGATAAGTAAAAGATTTTATAAAGACCTTTTTGAAAATATCATCAGATTTCGGTTATCTTTTCAGATTGCCGTACAATACCAAAAATATATATATCATTTTTGACATTATTTCCTTTAATGCTATTCAGGCAAAATCATCGCTCTCCTTGAGAACTCCATATCCAGGCGGTTTGGTCAAAGAACCATAATATCTGTCTGTGTAAACAACCTTATTATGACTCTGTCAAAGAATGATATACGAGTCAAGAAAACCCGGTTCCTGAGAAAGAGGAAAGTTCTCTGTATCAAAAATATTTTAAGTTACATAGAGCTCATATATACGAAGATGTTTCACTAAGAGCTATTGCAGAAAATTTCTATGAAGTAAATATCATATTGCTCATATATTCAAAAGCACAGATGGGGCTTTCCGTCCCATCAATACGTGACCACGTTTAATTCTCTGTAAAAAGCCTCTGTTGCAACAGGTTCTGACATCAGTTCCGCTTATTTAAATTGTGGTTTTGGCGATTACTCAAGCTTTTATCGGGCGTTCAAAAAGAATATGGCATATCTCCAAAGAATTTAAGGAATCGGCTGCGGGTACCAGAACGTGCATAAACCAAATGTAGTAATTCAACTTAAATGCAACATTATGTTGCTCTTACTCTGACAGGTGCCTCTGTTGCATTTACATTGAAAGATATCGTTGCATTTGACCTAAAAGATGTGGTTTCAGTTCTGTTTGCTATTCCCTTTTTCGGAGTATGTGAAACTTTTTCTGTAAATAGCTATTAAGCAATAGGTCTTCTATGATAAAATATAAATCATAGGAGGCCTTTTAGTGTGAAAGAAAGTATAGGAAGCCATAGATTGGCGCACTTAACTAAGCTGTCTAAGGCAGGCAACTTTTTGAAGTGTTATTGAGTTAGAAAATTCGATTAAGAAGCTACTGGCTCATCAGGAGGAAGTAGTCCCTCTCGTTGCAATAGTTTCTTGGCTTGCTTGATAGCTTTTGCCTTTTGTTTTTCAATAAGAGCTTCAGGCACATCGATTTTATAAGGTCGCTCGGATTCCACTGCTCGCCAGTAGACAGCATTTGGTAGATGGCAGTAAGAATCATACGGGCAATAGCGATAATGGCTCTTTTCTTGCCACGACGTTTAACAAGAGATTCATATTTCTTTTTGTAGTAAGGAGATTGGTCAGATTTTACGGCTGCATGAGCACACTGTACTAATGCAGGTTTGAGGGTGAGACTCCGGCACGTGTAATCCGAACAGATTTCTTCTTACCAGCAGATTCATTGCTGCCAGGGTGTTAAACCAGCCCAACAGCATAAACGTTTGGAACTTGAGAACTGAGACATATCCGTACCGATTTCGGAGATGATAGTTATTGCACTATCACATTTGACACCCGGAATGGTACAGAGGAACTGGACAGCATTTTCAAAATCAGGATTAGAAGAAATCATATTTTCTATCATTTTATCAACATCTTTGATTTCTGCTGTGATATAATCCATATGTGCGCGGACGAGGCGCATACGGTATTTTTGGGCATCAGTCATCTGATATCCTTCGACGGATTCTATAACAGCATCTTCTTTGGATTTGAGGCTCCGAAGAAGCTTAGATGCGATTTCTTCGTGGTTAATGGATGTACCCGATTGTTCAAGTAGATAGTCGATAATGGACGTGGATGACTTCCCAAAGATATCGGAAACAACAGAATCTAATGCAACATTACAAACAGTAAGAGCATTCTGGTATCGATTCTTTTCACTTGAACGGCAGGAAACAAGCTTGCAACGATAGCGAGTGTATTCCCTGAGAATACGGACTATCTTACAAGGGATATAGCTGCCTTTGACAAGTCCGAGACGGAATAAATCCCCAATCCATTTAGAATCTTTTGGTATCATCTTTGTTGCCTTTCACAGCCTTTACCCACTTGGGATTGGCAATGACAACATTGATCTCATCTTCCAGAAGATTAAAGACAGGAACCCAGTATTTACCTGTGGATTCCATGCAGACATCATGACAATCATTGTCGAGAAGCCATTGCTTGAACTCAAGAAATTGAATTGTTAAAGGTGGAAAAGCGCTTCTTTTTGGTAAGATGGTTCAATGCCACCCCGTAGTTTTTACAATCGTGGCAACGAGAAAAAGATTTGTGAACATCGACACCACAACAGGGTTTGGTAAGTAACTTTCATAGTCAGACTCCTTTCGTAAATGATAAGAAGCCATTGACTGAACTGCCACACAATTAAACTAAGGCGCTTAAGCAATTCTTAGTGTACGGATTCGTAATACCACTCATTTGTGCTTGAAAAGGCAGAACTTACACTGATTATTATGCTGTCTAAAACGAAGAAAGTTATTACAACTCCTCCTCACGTGCTTTGTAGTATAGCTTCTTGCAAACCATTTTAAAGCATAACGTAGAGAGTTGAAACACTTTCATTACTATTTGTGCCGCCAGCCGAAGGCGGCGGAATGGAGATTATTATGGCAAAAAGAGAAAAGAAACCGGTACACAGTTATAATGACTGAAGGTAAAAAGAAACATTATTCAGCAGCTACTTCAGGAGTATGATACTAAACAGCTGAAGATATTCAGGATGCACTTAAAGATCTATTGGGCGGAACCATTAAAGAGATGATGGAAGCAGAAATGGATGAACATCTTGGATATGGTAAATCTGAGAGATATGACAGTGATGACTACAGAAACGGCTATAAGCCTAAGATGGTTAACAGCAGCTATGGGCAGTTCGGAATTGAGGTGCCTCAGGATCGCAAGTCTACGTTTGAGCCTCAGATTGAAGACTGGCAGAACAGGCCGTTAGATGAAGTTTATCCAATCCTTTATATTGATGCTATCCATTATTCTGTGCGCGATAACGGTGTAATAAGGAAGCTTGCAACCTATGTCATCTTAGGTATCAATACTGAAGGAAAGAAAGAAGTGCTTACAATACAGGTAGGTGACAACGAAAGTTCAAAATACTGGCTATCCGTACTAAATGAGCTTAAAAACAGAGGAGTAAAGGACATCCTTGTAATCTGCGCTGATGGTCTTACCGGTATAAAGGAAGCTATTGGAGCAGCCTTTCCTAAAACAGAGTATCCTAACTCAATGAAACGCTGGAAAGATAACTGGGATGTTATTTCTCCTATTTTTCAAGTTTTCTTCCGTTGTTAGAAAGGTAATTTATACAACTAACGCTATAGAATCGCTTAATTCTACATACCGTAAGCTAAACCGCCAGAGAAGCGTATTCCCAAGTGATACAGCCCTCCTTAAGGCCTTGTATTTAGCCACATTTGAAGCAACTAAAAAATGGACTACCACGATACGAAACCGGGCACAGGTCTACGGTGAGTTAAGCATTATGTATGAAGGACGACTGCCTGAATAGAATACAGCTGTAGAAAGACACGGGTGGCTTAGCCACCCTATATTGACATAAACTTTTTAACTGTTATATATAACACAAGGGTGAAAATCCTATCTTAAAGATTTCCACCCTATATTATCATAGAAGATTTTTATTTACAAACTTTTCTTCATAGTCTCATTACTGCCAATATTGTGGTGTCCTCAAGGCTTACAATATTGGCGGCGATAACCTGAGACACTTTCTTTAATGAAAAATGTTGAAACTATTTTATATACATCTTATTTACTTTACCTTTTCAATGCTCTCTTTATTATAATTTGAACCATTATATGAAATTGACAATTCAGCCGGACAATCATAGAACACATACTTACCTACTTTTAAGGGATGAACCTTTAATTTCAACACTTTCAAATTTTCTACAATATGAGATATTATCTCCCAACTTTTATTTTCTCTGCCAATAACAACTTTTGAACACCACAAGTTTGAAATGCTTTATCCTTAATATTTATCTCAATATCATCATCTTTAGAATCTGCAATGGATACATTCGCTGAAAGACTTACAATCATAAAGTGCATATTTTTAATTTCTGTTTATTTTCACCAATTACACAACATCTGTTAAATCATCACAATATAAGAAAATGCATTTTCCACCAATTACGAGTGTCACTGCGAGATATCGTAAGGTTATCATGTCACAACTTTTGGAATGATTTACTACCCAGTTCTAATTGCAATCATTCAGTGATGCCATATTATCACCTGAATGCATAAAATGCATACTAGACCAATTTCTAAATTACTATTTTTCCATCTTTTATGTTTTCCAAAATCACTCACAATATGAAAATGCATTTTCACGAAGTCAAATGAACAGCCACTTATAGTTAAATCTTTAATTCCACTGGATTGAAATCCTTTCTTACCCAAGATACCGTTACAGTAATTGCAGCATTCATTTCCCGGTATCTTAAAATGCATATTCTTCAACTTCAAGTTTACTGTGCTGTATATATAATTCTTTCATATCATCACAGTAGAAAAAGCATTTTCATCAATGTCGAATTCACATCCGGTAATTACAATAACTTCGCAGGACTGAAATGCTCTTTTATCAAGTTTCATTGTTTTTCCTACAAATATTATACTATCAATATCCTCAGCATTATAGCTTATGATCTGCAATTTTTAGTTATCTTATCACCTGAAGGACTTCCGAATTACTATATCTTTATCACTACAGGCTCCAATTTGTTTTTGATGTACAAGTTCCATCTCCGTTACTCTCAAATCAAAGCCTTCTGACTCTTTTAATTTCTCATATCCTTTTGTCACCGCCAATTTTTCGTGGCTTCAGAAACTGATTTAATATCTGTAACATCTTTCTCTGATGTATTATTTATGGATATTGGTTACAGATATTTCTTTATCATCTTCACTTTTTATTGAATTTTCTGTCTTTACCACAGATGTATGCTCATTTTTCTTAATCTGACTATTGTTTTCCGCAAGCATTAACTGAAAACATCATCTTGGTAACAATATTATCATAACTAATCTTTTTCATATCTTCCAATTCCATAAAAGTTTATTTTTAATCAAATTGTATTCGATTCATTTTCTGCCAATTCTTTATTCTTTTTCTCCAATAAACATCCACTGACCTATAATAGTTATAATTTCAATAATGTATGTAAGATAATTAGTTATTCCCCAGTTATAAGAACACTCGGAATCCTCCTCTATCCTCAAAAATCAAGTGTATTATTTTAGATACGATTAGAACCCAAGTATGTCGAGACAATTATTCAATTGGTTTCTTTATTAAAGACAGAAATATGCTGTTAGTAAGGCAAATACTGTAAAAATAACTATAATCACAATACAAAGCAATACTTGCTTCTTTTTGTATATCCTGTTTTGCCGTTTCTAAATAGATTTTTACAAAATTCAAGCAGCGAAATATTAATCGCTTCCGAATTAGTCATACCAATTTCCCGAACATACATGGCATCACTATCTTTTTATTAATATCTCCTTATATTCACTATTTTGCAGAAGCATATGGCAGAAAAACCATCATCAGCATTAATACAGCAGCCACTGCTGTAATTAAAAATGGACACATCATATTTTTCTTAAATTCACGTAACATAATCCTTTCATTATTCTTACTCTAAACTTTTTGTATTCTTTTGCCTCCATAATAATTTGAGTAAAGCTTAGCTTCTTCTATTTCAAGTTCATTTACTCTTTTTATGAGTTCTTCCTTTATCACCTCATTGGGTGCATCAATTATTTCTTTGATTTCTCTCAATTTGAAGCCTACTGTTGACTTAATCATTCCTGCCCTGTTGTAATGTACTTTCATCATAAAGTAAATGCCCATATTTATTTTTGATCTGTTGGCGTCATCAATCCTGCTCTATCTCGTAGCACTGAATGCTCCTTCTTGATAGATTTAATACCTTACACATTGATTTCCGAGCTCATCAATTATATAGCACTCCTTTATTTAGTCTAAATCTGCACTTTTCCGTGCAGTCAAAAGACTTTTATATACTTTTAATTTCTATATGGGGATATGTTGTCTGTGTTAATATACTCTCCTCTTTGCTTTTCCCTTCCATTTTTGGAATTATATTCATAGATTTTGTTTCCGGTTTGTGAGTGCAGGCAGAACCCGGTATTCGCCGAGTTCTAAAACAATTTCTTTATTAGATTTTATTGAGTATTTCTTCAGGTATTTCTAAAAATAATCCATATTCATCAGCTTCTTTATTAACTAAATCTACTCTTTCAAGAAGTTCCCTGTATTTATCATACATACAACCACAAAAATAAACTTCCATTTCATAACATAACAAGTCCATCTTTTTCCTTATATATGGAAGCTCATCAGGATGCTGATTACACAATTTATATGCTTCTTCCAGCCATTTTAGAGCCTTTTCCGATTTTTCCGGTTCCACCATCATATTGCAGCGGAACAAAGAAATAATCAATCCAATCTAAATCAGATATATTTCTGTGTTCATCAATCAAAGCTACTTCTTCCAGATTATGCAACACCTCAGCTTCATTTTTTTCACAAAGTGTATAATACCAAGCCTGCGTCATACAGTAGATAGCCCTTACCTCTGTATATTCTAATGTATATTTTTCAATTATATTTTTAGCACTCTCTATCAGTCTCCTTGCTTCAGTGCCTTTATCCGAGCTTCTTATTAAAGATTCGCTTTTTCCAAGCATATACTTTGCAGTTAAATTTTTGCATTTTTATGCTCTGATTTGCTCATATATTCAATTGATAAATCAACTGTATGAAGCATGTTTCATCTACCAACTCAACTTCATCATCATCATGCTGTAATATGCTCCATCTAATAGGGCTTCGATAAAAGTCCATAAGCATATCATAATATTTTTCTCGAACATAATTGTCCTTCCATTCTGCTGCAAAATATGCCCTCATCCGAATATTCTACCGCTGTATCATAGTCTTCTTTCTGACATAATATGTAAACTACATAATCATACAACTCTATAATATGATAAGGATTGCTACCTTAATGTCTTCAAAAGAATACTGCATTGTTTATAATATAATCCTTTCCTGATCTTTTTGTAGAATTAAGCACTGTAACAAACATAAGGTCTTTATATATTTTTCTTCAAATATACACTCATCTTCTACAATTCTGTAAAAATAGATTTTGCCTTAATTACTGCACATCTTATCTTCTTATATTCAGGTATATCTTGTTCTTTATTAATATCTTTAAGCAGATTATCCATTTCCCACAAAGCAGTCTTCCTGTATTCATCTGTCACTCAATCCGATGTATTGTTTCCTTAACAAGCGGATGCAGCTGAACATAACTGTCTTCTATCTCCAACCAGCCTAAATATCTTGGTTCATTGATATCATCCAATGTTGTCAAGTTTAAGGCTCTTTTTACTTCTTTCAACCTCTACTGATTTATCAAATAAGGAACAGAACTTAAGACATTTCTTTTTATCATCAGATAAGACAGACACATCATATACAGCCATAATTATTGCAGTAATTTTTCATAATGCATAATACCATCCTGCATATAATCAATTTTTCCTCTGCCATTTTTAGAAAAACCATTAACTTTTACAATATCTAATGCTTCATCAATATCTAAATAGCTTCTTGCAATCTGTTTTGCAACTAAAAACCAATATAAAGGGTATGCCTTTTCCACTATTTCAGCAATATGATTCACCTTAAGGATTTCATCATTTTTAAGTTTCCGTCAATATTATTTTCAAATAGAAGACATATGTCCTTATCCTCTTTTAAATTCTTTAATTTGCTGTACAGTATAACCAGTGCAACTCATATCAGAGCAGGGTAATTATTATCATTTTCCAGGCAGCATTTATACATTCGGAAAATTCTTCATTTTAGTACACCGTCAAAATTATCAATTACAAGAAGAGTATTGGTAGCTGCGACCAATTTTTACAACTTTCATCTTCCTGAGAAATAATCTTTATTACTTTCTTCCGTTTCCTTCTCATATCCATTTATACAAAACTGTGTGTCATCTGCAATTGTTTTCACATACAGACTCTCTAAATTGCAGATATATAACATTGTCAAATAAGGATTTATTTCTGTTTACAAACTCCCGTACAACAGTACTCTTTCCAATTCCGCCCATACCTGTTATAAAAATCAGTTTTTCATCGGTTTTATACCAATTAAAAAGTGCGTTAATCTCCTCTTCCTACCTGTAAACATACTGTTACTTGCTAAGTATGCAGAACATATAAACGGAACTGACAGATCTGCGTACTTTTCTATATCAATAAGTTTAACAAGTGCTTCAGACATTTCCTGATATCTGTCCTTACGATATGGCTGTAATGTATTATGAAAAATACAGTCAGTTCTTTATACAATTTTTGCTGATACAAATTATCCCATTTAATTTTCTCATAATCATACTCTGCTTCAAATCCACAGTCCATTGCTCAGAGTTTGTCCAAACAGTGAATAAAATAACAATGCACCTATACTGTATACATCTGTATGTTTTCCAATCCCTGACATATTGCCGCTTTTTTTGTTCAATCGGAAAATCCCTTAGAATAAGATATCCTGTTTTCTGCAATATCTTCTCCCATTTCAATCGGAATAACAGCATCAAAATCAAATAATTGCACAAGCTCAAAGGTATCGTCATACACTAAGATATTTTCTGGTTTTTATATCAAGATATAAATATCCTTTTTATGTATCTGCTCAATGCATTTTGCAACACTGATTACTGTACGTACAGTATCTCTTAATGAGTTAAATTCTATATTTGACAAAATTTTTGCCTTCAACATATGATGATATGATATAAACAGTATTGTTTGCTTCATAAATATCAAATACATTAGCTGTATAGTTTTGTAAGCCCTGCTGCCTCATCTAGCTCATTTGCTATCTCAAAAGATTTTCTGATTCTGTCTTTGTATATTTCAAACTTTTCTGATTCTTTATCAGGTACAATTAATTCTTCCCTATCATTTCTTGTAAGATGTAGTTTATAAGGATAACATTCCTTTTATTCTGACTGTGCTTCTTGCTCCTGCATTATTAATATAATATCCGTCATATACAATACAGAGCCACCAAAACCAGAACATCTACCAGCCCAAAATGCATATCACCACCTGCATAATTGGTGAAATCTAAGCTCTGTATTCAATTTAAGTGGTTTTCGTTCCTTCATAAATCACCATTCCTTAATCAGTCAACTATTTACTCTGCCCATATTTTTACTATATGCAGCTACTTTACCGGATTTTTGAGTGCATATAAACTATTTTTCATAAAAATGAATCAATATCAACATTAGCATAAAAATAACTCATCATATATTCTCTTAATGCACACAGTGGCTGTTCCGACCTTGTAGCCATTAATATAAGAAAATCATAAGGATTTCCCCGGATATAACCCCTGATAATTTGCCGATATAAGATTGTCATTAGTGTATCAATACACCTGTCTCCATCTTCATCTACAACCTTATAAGTATTTCTCTTTACTGCCCTATACGCTAAAATCTATAAAAACACGCAATAAAATCAATAGCTTGCGAATCCGTTCATAAGATACATGTTTCTCCATTCAATATTTTTATTAAGCCCGTCTCTGTCTAGAAACGCTTCCTCTGCCAAAGGATGCAATAACTCATTATCTTTTAGTATAGCCTTTAAACTTTCTGTCTTTGTAAAAATCTGCCACATAATTACCTGCTAATCCTAATATCTGTACATAAATCTCCCTACAGAATCACGATTCTTTTTCCGTTCTTTTCTTCCTTTTGTCAGCCTCATATTTTTTCTTTAGCTTCTTCTTCCTTATCAAAGGAATATATAATTGTTTCCTTTCTTTTTTAGCTATTCCCTCATTCTTTTTCATCCCCCAAAATGCATTTCCAAATTGTTTGTATAGTTTCATACGCAGTGACATTGTTATATACAAATTTCCATCATTATTATTCAGATAATCAATCAGTTCTTTCTGCGTTTCTATCTCCTCTATTTCATCTGCAATCAAATCTGTATAAATAAGGTCTGAGGCTACTATCTTATCCGGTTTTATTAAGTTTACTTTTGACAAAATATTTTTTAGCATCCGAGTACTTAAGCCTCATGTTAAATGCATAGACAATTTCTTCCATAGAATGACAGTCAAGCCCTCTTGACAAGCAAATTCTGCGAAGAAAATCATTTACCTCTTCTACATTTAACTGAAAAAGCAAAAACATAATTGAAAAGGAACAGTGGAATTTCTTTCTATTCTCTTGTTTTTCCGTATACCACTTCTTCAATTTCTGGGTACAGGTACATCTGCCTGATTACATTTCTCTGATATAAATTTGACTTTTTCATAAATATCTTCTGTTTCCCCACTAGCCATATTCCAAAATAAAGCTATCAGTGCTTCACCAAATGTGCAGAAACTTCCCAATTATCTTTTTAATTCTTCTATATAGTCTTCTTCCGCAAAAATATTTATAGCTTTTCTTCAAAAAAGCTGGTGTAATTGCTCCATATACATCTTTCCTTTTATATCTTTTAATTTAAGCGAGCTCTTCCAAATCAGCTATTTTTACCAAACTTGATCTTTTCAAAGCAATATATTTGGTCCAGATTTATTATCAATATCATATACAATGAAATCGTTGTCCATACAGTCAATAAATGGAATTATCTCTCTTCTGTAAAAGGTACATGTAACTCTTCATTTGCCGTAGTATCTCTTCATACGAAAGAATGCGATAATCGTCAAACATCATCTTTCTCTTCATGAAAATAATATGTTTTCTAACTCCAGCAACGATACTTTATAGACATTTTCTATCTGTTCAACTCTCTGTAAATCAATAACATTGTCTTTTTACTTTTTCTATAAATTCTTTTCATCGTGTTTTATTATTGTCCTCAATAAATTAACAATTTTGCTATAAGCACTGTCTTTTGCATAAGATGCCTCTGCTGTCATAATGAACCTCTGCATGTAACGGGTTATGTTGCTGATTTCATTTTCCTCTAAACCAAGCGGTTGAATGGTGTGCATCATAATCCATCCCGCTTTTCTAATGCATTTAGTTTCTCCAGACTTAAGGTAATATACATCCTCACTTATATTTGAGGCCGACCTTCCATTAACCTCTTCCACTGTGCTATTCATGTTTTTGCTTTCAAACTCTCATCCCTTAGTACTCGGTTTTCTTCAGGTGATACTTTTGAGGTCACCAACATCAAAAGATTTATTGGGAAGAGTGTCCTCAACTTCGGAATAATTTTTAATTCTTTTTCGAGTATTCCGAGCATTCTTTCTTCAGCTCAATTTGGTCTTTGTTTCATTTACTGCCTCTCTCGCCTTTCAATAAAATTTACAAATTCTTTAGCCTATCAAAGTCATTCCGTTTTGCGGTTTAATTTCTTTAAAATTGTTTTTTCTGGCGCCAGATCTTTAGCTTCATTAATTTTTCTCAAATGCCATTAATATGCGCCTCCGTTCTCTTAAGTATTTCTGGAAAATCTGCCAAAACAAGTCTACAATCTTGTCTCTTACCCTGTTCATATGGTACTAATGACAGCACAATATCAATTTGTTTTTCTCAATCTTTTATTAAGTTGCAACTGCTCAACAATTTCATTTATAAATGCGTTTATATCAACGTATACCTTGAAAAGTTCAATCGCATTTCTTGACTAAAAATCATAGAAAGTTCTCAACATATCAAATTCTTCATCTGTACTGCATTTCACATAGTCAATCAGGTCAAAAGTTTGACTTTGGTGGTAACTTCGATTTATCACCCCTTATTTTTTAAAGCGATATGTCTCTTTTATTACTTTTTCCTAAATAATTTCCTTAATCATAATGCAGTCTAAAAAGTGATTCTGACACTGTTTTACTTTCCGCATCAAGATAAACGTCATTATCAGGTGTAGTATACCTTTTATCATTAGCTGCAAATCTATCTACCTTACACCACACCGGCTGAACCCATTCTATTTTGATAATTACGCAGCAACTCCGCAAGCGCAGTTTGCCAGTTCCTTTATCTGGTCTTCATTAGGTTTGCTGCCTTACCCTACAAGTTCCCTATCAGTTTGATCGGTAATCTCATAGTGAGTTTTGGTATTAGTGTCTGATTACAGACATATCCATAAGTCCCGGTGCCTGATCCGCAATAATAAATCCTCTCCATAAGTCCCTCATTTCTGCTGTGCATTTGATAACATCTCAACACTTTTGCCTAATAAATTGGCACTTTTCAGAAGATTGTTCAGTTGATGTCCTCTTCAACAAATTATGTGCTTCTTCCAGTACTGTCAAATGTCTGAAATCTACATTCATCTCATTGCTTGTCATTCTGTGCTCCTGTAACTTTAGGACAAAGCATTTCATAATCAAAGACTTTGTTTCAGATGAACCCACCCTGCTCAAATCAACAATAACATTTTTATCAAATAAATCTTCATTTGATATTTTCATCACAGTTAAATATCATTCCATTGATACCATTGGTTAATGATTCAAGTCTGGTTAACAGAGAACCTTTATATGCTCCTTTGTTGTCAGTATCAAACTCACTGTTATCAATTATTTCTTTTTATATTATATGCAGCATCCACAGATGGTACAACATTTCTCCTATTTATTTTGAGAACGTATCAAGTCCAGCCACAATCTTGATATGATTTTTCAACAGCACTTTTTAATACTGCCGGCATAGCCGCATACATAGGCCAGCAGACATTGAACAGTTCCACGAGCCTCGTCAAGATGTTCCAAATATATGTATTCCGGCAGGAAAAACTAAAATGTTGATTTTTAAGCAGTGGTGTCAGTGAAGGATTGGTTCCATAAACAAAGCACATCTTTATCAGAACCAAAAATATGCTTATATTCACCTTTTGCAGGCTCAATCTACCACTTTACATCTTTTTCCGCCTTTATCAATAATCTGATATACAGTATTGCTCTCTACCTGCTCCGGTACTGCCTGTAATAAAGGTATGTGAAGCAAGTGATTTTTTTGAAAGCTCCACTATATTTTCTTCAACATGATTCATATGGAAAATATTACCCAGTTCCAACTTATCCAAATTTTTATCGACTATGTCATATGTAACAACATTTCTGCCAAACTCCGCACATTCAAGTACAGGCAAGCCTGCCACTGATTTTTGCGGAAAATTCAAAGAATATGCTAATTCTTTACCCGAAAGACTTGTTGTTGCCGTAACAATGGATGGATATACATTAAAAAGCTTTATCCTCCAAAGTCCTGTCTTGCCTAAGAACAAAAATAGGGTGCTTTAACTCTCTGATATAGTCTGCAATTTCCTTTGTGATGCTCTTTTCCTCTTCAACACTTCCTTTCCACACATTTACCACTGACTTTGACATATAGGATTCCTCTCCTAAGGTAAGAGCCAGATATGAATGAGCCACATTGCCCGCAACATCAAATTCTTCACTTAATACATAAGCTGCAAAATCCCACATCCCAAAGAGCAGAACTCTGTTCCAGTCTTTCCATCTGATGTTCCAGTAGAATCAAGAGCATGTTTGATATTGAAATTTGTAAATGTCTGTGTAATTCCTTCATTTTTACCTATCATAGCAGTTACTGTAGATGATCTTGCAAAGTTTGCTCCAAAAATTAACACCTAAATTAGTGCCTTTGTAACCCTTCTGATGCAACCGCCATTGCCTTTTGTTACTGCCTTTCCAAGAGTGTTGGCTACTGCTGTACCTGTTGTTTTTGCGACAGTGTTTGAAACTGTATTTAGTTATTCCTTTTGTTAAAGCTTCTGTAGCTGTTTTTACCCAAGGCTTTTGCAGTACTGCTGTTCCAGCCCATGGTTATATCTGGCTGCCTATTGTAGTTGTTGCTGATGCTCCAAACTGTCCCACTGGCTGAAACTGGTGAAAGTCCTCGCCCTACATTTACAGTTGCTGATGTATTTTACTCCAAAAAGCTTTGCGATGTATTTCCTCTAATGAATCACTTTTTTCCTTTCTGTCATTGTATCCGTTATGCTTGTCCGGACGTATGTGTAGTACTCTCAGCTTCTGCGATTGCTTCATTTCTTGAAAGTGAATCTGACTGTGACTGATGTACCCGTTAGCAGATTCATTCTCAGTATTTGATTCAGAATCTGTGATTGCATTATTAGTACCATTTTGTATTCCCGCACTTGCACCTACATTAACTCCGACTGTTGCCGAAGAACCGATTGCATTATTCTCCGTGTATGTAAAATTGGTCTGCCATGATGCATAAGGTGCCATCTGAATAAATCTCACCTAATTTTAATTTACGTTGTTCCAGCATCTTGATCGAGTGTTGCCAGTAAAACAACTGTATATTCTTTCTTTTGTCAGTTGGAATAACACCGTCCAACAATTTTTCAATAGTCTGGCTAATGAATTTCTCTGATTTTTCGGTAGGTATATTGGAAGCTGCCGCAACAGAGTAGGGTCTTTCATTATCTAAACAGGGAATTATTCCAGCGCCATCTTCTGACCATTCTGCACCCGGGAAGTTTCCTCTTATAGCTTCAATTAATCTGTTTTTATGTGAATTTGTATTTACATTATTATCTGAATTAGCAGTATTTACCACTGCTAAATATACCCTGTTTCTTTTCTGAGTTCTGTTAAATACCAGTGCTATATTACAGTCTTCAGTTTGATAACACAGCATAGACATTTACAAGTCTAAACTGTTTCTCTTTCTTATCCTGTACCCATTTTGTAATATTGAAATACCGAATATATGCTCTGTACTAAATACTTCACCGTACTCCATTTCTTTTTCTATGGGCAAATACAAATCTTTTAACTGCTGACAGATACGCATTATATATTTCTATGCTATTAGCCGCCATCATTCTCCGTGTAGTGTCTGATGCCAGTTCATCTCTTGGATCAGTTTTTCTAATAAATATTTTCTGAAGCTGTATCTCCCTCTACCTGTCCTGAACTCAAAGTTGCAAGTTTTGCAATCTGATTACCTGCTATCACCGACTTTTTATTGCATGATCCCCATGGGTTCGATCTCCTCATTCCAGAACCACTTCCAATCCATAAGTTCTTTGATTGCCTCAAGAGAAGAACTTGTGTCATGTGTCCTGGGAGTTCATTTATTTTGTCTGTTTCTTCGTAATCAATTCTGCAATCTGTTTTAACTGTGGATTTAACTCGTTATATTCTCTTCTATTACTGAGCACACGTGGGTCTGCCACATGTTTTAAATCGCCTCCTTAACGGTTATCATTAAATCCGCAGACATAGCTTTAATGCTTTTTGTAATCCATATCATTGAAGTTATCTGCCAGTGCTCTCTTTGTATCAAAGTGCTGCACTTGTACTTAATCTAAAGCCGAAAATCCTGACCTTTACAGATATTTTGCCTTTACAAAATTTTGTTTGCTTCATCATCAACATCTAACCCCTGATGATTGATAATAATTTCGGATAGCTCTTCTCTTTGTTTTGATGATGATGCGTCCTGAACCTGTAATAATAGCAACCAAAGTATTTTAAGTGCTTCAGCATTATCCATCCAGTGTTTTTGTTACTGCACTTGCTTTTCCTGCGCATCTATTATGCTTTTCTTGTATCTTCCAACCACAATGCTAATAATTTCATCAGATGTTGCTTTTGTCAATTTCACTTCGAGATGTTTCCATTTCATTCTTATTTTCCTGCATCTCTTTATAATCTTTTGCAAATCATCCTTCATAGCTTTCAAATAGTTCTTTCAAATTACCCTTTATGCAGGCTTTGAGTATTAGACTTGAGGTGTCCGAACAGACTGTTAACTGATTCCGGTATAATCATTTATCTGAGTCTAAAATTTGTTCTCTTCCTCATTATGTTTGGTGATTTGAACGTAATTCTGCATACGATTCTTCAGGATTATAGGAATAATCAGGAACTTGAATCTGCATAGGTCTTATTAAAGACTTTTGATTCTTTCGCAAAACTCAGATTCTTTAGTTTTGTTGTTCCGATAATGTTTCAATCAATTGCTGTTTTCTGCTTCAAGTTCTTTTGTGCGTGTTGTTCTCGTCCTTGTGAGAAACTCTGTCTTCTCTTATTGCATCATTGGTTTTATGGATTACTTCATTTTAAAACATATAAACCATCATTTATTATACCTTCAGATATTTACTTGCAAATCTTCCATTTCTGTTCTATACAGCCTAGGCACTATTTGCGTATATTAAATCTGTTTTATCCCTTGCAGACTTTAGAATACTCTACAACTTCATTCTTAATCTGTTCAGGCATTATTATATTTATATAAAGTTACGAGTCCACGTCATCAGGCTCTGCGAAAACATTTTTCTGTTGTGAACGATATAACTTTCTATAATGTATCTGTCAATTCTCCGTCGTTTTAGCTCCAGTCCCATAATCGCGGAAACAAAATAAATCCCACCAGCATACATCTTTTCTACAGAGTTATATTTAAAATATTTTTTACCTGTTTTCTGAAAATCCGCCTTCTAGTAAATCACGCATCCGCTTTATTAAATACAATCATCGTAAAACGCTACATCTAAAGGCCTTTATGTTCAAAACATATCATCACAAAGTTTTGCATTATCATTGCTGTCAACAGATTCATACTGTGATATCCAAACAGGAATTCCGTTTTGAAAAACCTACTGCAAATGCATCTGCCAATACTTTTGAATAGAATCTGTATTTGAATTCGATTTGATTCGGTATCAAAACCTAACAAACTTATTTCTACTTCTTCCCAATACTCCTTCTTTAGTAAATGGAACTTCGACTTCAATAACGTCACTTATCTCCTCAGAATCCATATCTTTCTTCTCACTGTCATTATATAATTCCAACGCAGTGTTACAAGTGTGAGACATATCACTCTTTGCATTTTCTTCGCAATTCTTATGAAAGTTCAGCAAAGCATTTTCATCCTCAAAATTGCCTTTACGGACCCTAAATATTTTCTCTTCATATAACAGCTCTATTTCATTGTCCCAGTAGCTGATATCTGATTTTTAGCAAGTTCGTCAGAAGCCGACGCGCATGAAATCTTATATATTTTGCAGTTGCGGATCGCACCACTCGGAAGAATCTCGTGCCCAATCAATATTGAATTAATAAAGGTGGATTTTCCTGCTGTGGTTTTCGCAAAACACAGATTGGAATTATATCATCCAAAGCATCTGCTACCTTGTTTAAGTCCATGCTTTTCATCATCATGAACAATCTTCATAAATTATCAGTTGAACCGTCTTAAATATTTCTTTGCAGCATCACCAAGTATCAGCTGCATTTTCAAGTATGATTTTTGTTTTTGATAAAACTACTTTATCTGCTATTATTTCGTAATTCACATATCTTTTAAAGCTCCTCCTTTCTCTTCCTTAGTTCAGCTTTAAAACTTCGAGACTTACTTTATGGAGACACAAATACTCATCAAGTATTATATCCACAATTTCCTTGATCTTAAAAGGCAGGAAACATTTATCTGATTCATCTTCCACGTAACTTACTATCAGGATTCCCTCTCTGAATTTCTTCCATTCTCCTGTCTGCTCTTTATAACTAAGAATTCAATCTTCCTCTCATAAGGATTACTTTTTATCTTTGACCGTTGCCATGCTTTTATCTCCTATAAATGATATTTTTCTTTTATGTATCTGCGCAATATTCAATATTACAAAATACTGACAAAATCAATCAAAACAATATCGATTATGCTATACATATGAAATGTTTAACATCTGCATAACGTGCAGTCAATATTCTCCTTACAGCAAAATTTCACATCTTCTCCTCAAAGAAAATGCGGAAAATCTCTAATGATTCTTAAATAATTTTTACATAAACCCTGAATCCGTGAAGTTAATTTTTATTCATGACAGTACATAAAAGTTCGAGTTATATACATTACTTTTCCTAAACCCATAATGAGCTGCCTGGCATGGTTTGTTATATGACTTGCCATCATTATAAGGTCACTTATTACAGTACTTAAGCACCTACGCTTGCCATCTCACTTCTGTCTTGGAGCACGTTTTGCCTATAGTGCCTTGCTGGGACCACGGGTATGCTATAGGCTGTAACGGTGGCTCCAGCAGGTACAATTCCTACTAAAACAGAGTTGACTTAGTTTCAGCGAGATAACTGCATCCGTATCTCCTCGGACATCACCCATGGCATCTTCTCCGGTACCTTATTCTCCTCTGTTGTTGTAAAAGCGGTCTTTCAAAGCTTAGCCCATAAACTGCCTCTTTAGGTACTGATAGCTGATGATTGTAATAATCAATGTATTTTTGGTTACTTCAAAGGTAATATATCCTCTTATCTTCATCGGATGTACCTTGTTAAGATAACCCTTTTTACAAGATTATTTATCTTATCCGCAACATTAGCGGAAGAAAACTTATACTTTGCAAATTCGCTAACTCTTGAAGCTTTCTAAAGCATCCGGATTATTTCCATACAAAAATGTTTCCACTGTGGTTAAAGACACTTCCCTGTCTCTCATTTTCTTAAACACTTCTTTATAAAATGCAGTTTAAACTTTGTATATACCTTATTAAAGGGAGTCATATAACATAAATAGCCACCTCCATGCTTTAATAATCAGTATATCAGCTCTATCTTTCTATTGCAAATGTAAGCTCCGCCTCAGCTGCACCACTCCATCTACAAGGGCCTTAGCTGAACCGATACCTACACTTCCCTCTTCTTTTGTTATCTCCCAGTGAGCTCTATCACATCTCAGAACCACCTGTTTTCTAAATCTTGCAGACTAACTCCACCAAAAGAAAACCAGCTTTCCTTTGTTTTTCCTCCTCAGAAAGCAGGGCAACTAGCTCCTGTTTGAGCAAAGATGCCTCAAGTATAAGTACACAGGCATTATGGGATTACCGGAAAATGGCCTAGAAAGTGCATTTTCGTTGGCTGTCACATTTAAAGTCCAACTGCCTTCACTCCAGCTTCAAGCTCTGTTATTTTTATCTACCAGTAAAAATGGGTATCTATGTGATATTTCCATTATTTCGCGTAATTAAGCTCCATTTATGCCTCCTCATATTTCTTAAATACAACTGCCGCATTGTGACCGCCAAAGCCAAGAGAGTTTGAAAGTGCTACCTTTATATCCTGGTTTCTACCTTCGTTTGGTACTATGTCAAGGTCACATTCCTCGTCCTTTTCCCTGTAGTTGATGGTAGCAGGAACATAGCCATCTTTAAGGCTTAACACTGTGATTGATGCCTTCTACTGCTCCAGCTGCGCCTAGCATATGTCCTGTCATAGCCTTGGTTGAGCTTACCATCGAGCTTGTCGGCATCACTGCCAAAGGCAAACTTATAGACTTAGTCTCACATTTATCATTTAATGGGGTTGAGGTTCCGTGTGCATTATATAGTCTACATCAAAGTTTTAGCTCTGCATCATCAAGGGCCGCCTTAAAGCAGGCTGCTGCACCTTCCATCCTCTGTAGGGGCTGTAATGTGGCTGGCATCACCGGGGTTGCACCATAGCTACTACCTCAGCGTATGTCTTGGCACCTCTGTCTAAGGCGTGTGAAAGCTCCTCTAAGATAAGGACTCCACCGCCTTCTCCCATAACAAAGCCGTTTCTTTCTTTGTCAAAAGGAATAGACGCTCTATGTGGGTCAGTAGACTTACTGAGGGCATTCATAGAAGCAAAACCTCCTATACCAAGCTCTGTTATGGAAGCCTCGCTTCCTCCGCAAAGCATATACTCAAGCATAACCGTCCCTTATCTGTCTAAAGCATCTCCTATGGCATTGGTTGAGCTTGCACAGGCTGTCACAGGAAGTACACATTCCGTGAAGGCCAAAGGCTATAGCTATCTGACCTGCCGACATATTGGCTATTATCATAGGGATGAAAAACGGAGATATCTTTTCAAAGTTCCCCTTTTCGTGTCCCTTTATCGTCTCCTTTTCGATGGTTTCTATACCGCCGATACCGCTTGAAAATACTACTCCAAACCTGTTCCTGTCCACCTTGTTAAGGTCGATACCGCTATCAGCCATAGCTTCTTTTGCAGCTACAAAGGGCAAGCTGAGGTTACCCTGTCCATCCTTCTAGCTTCTTTTATCAATGAAGTCCTCAGGTTGAAAGTCCTTTACCTCTCCCCGCAAGACTTATCTTCTTGTCTAGTTGTATCAAAATGCGTAATCTTATCGATACCGCATTTTCCCAGCCAGGAGCTCCACAGGCTGTTTGTGTCATTTCTATAGGAGTAACGGCACCCAAAGACTGTAGTACAGCGACAGAAGATAGATGCTGCGAAGCACAACTCTGGAGGACATTGAAAGCCGAAAGGCAGGCTCAACTCCGGACTGCCGCGCTGTTGTTAACTGACTGTCATTGTAGGTGGTTTGAGGCTGAGCTGAGTAATATTTTCAACGGCTGTCGGCATATCGCTCATCGAAGCGATAACGAAAGAACACGAAAGATATCCGTTTTTCATCTATGTGTGCTGTCGGCGGGCTCGGGTATGCTGTGCTGACCTTCACGGATCGCTCCTGCGACGGTAGCCGACAATATGCATGGGCGCTTCGAGCGGGGACGATTATGATGCGCTGTTGCCGGAGGCGGTATGGCGGAAGCGGTATGGAGGTTTTGTGAACACTCGACAATGCGACCCATGGGCGTCTCATTCGCACGACAACGGCACGACCGCGGGAGGGCGATTGAGTCACTTGTGCGCGGGGTATGCAGCGGTGTGGTGAGCTGTGATTTTGACCCGATGCCAGCTGCGGCCAGCCTGGTGGGCGTGGCGGCGCCTGCAAAGCGACTATGATGCAGGCGAAACTGCGATGTGAACTGTAAATGCACGCGGGCTCTCAGCAAATGATGAGTAGCCGGACTGGCAGCAGCACCCGGCAGTGGTACCGACAAATAATGACAGGCTATGGGCTGGACGCCAGCACAGGCGTGGGCGCGTCACGGTCAATGGCATGTTCTATCAACGAAGGACGGTGTGACTTGTGGTACCAGGCGCAGGCTTTCAGGCTATGAGTAACGCTCAACCTCTTGGCTGACGTCTGTCTGACGGATATTGAAGGCATAAATGAGCCAGTCACGCGAAGTGAGCTCACATAGACCATTTTAGTGATAAACAGGCGAAGCTGGTGGGCGGATGGTCAAAAAATGTGACGGCCAGCTGCGTTTGAAGCGTCTGTGCCCGGTGTTGCGAACGCTGCTGGGCTGGGAGCCCTGCTGGGGAGGAAAATGAGGAAGCGGTTTTCTTTGGTGAGTGGTCTGCAGACTAGCTGCTTCCAGAGACAGGCTCACTGTGGTGGCAAGAGAGGGCTGGGTATCAGTTCGGCAAGGCCTGCCAGTGAATGATTTGCAGCTGGGCGGGCTTGTTACGACGGTGAGCTGACTGTGCGGTGTTAAGCGTAGATGACTGTTATCGTTATGACTCGCTGGCGGGTTTAAACTGCAAAAATGAAAATGGAAGACGAGAAACAATGGCAGTGGCTGTTGCGTAGTCATGCTGGGAAGCGCAGGCCCTACAATCTTCTTCCACAATCTGAAGCAATCTTGGGGATTGTGCTGAATGCAGTCTGAATGAGATGGAAGGATTGTACCTTGAAGCAAGCCATTGACCACAACATTGTATCGGTGCAAAAATGCGTGAATAACCCAGCTACGAGGAAAATGAGCGCGCGAGAAAGATAGCAAGTGATGCGAGGAGTAACGGTATTCGTGAGCTAAGATGGGGTGGCTGCTGCTGGGCTACCGTTATATTTATAACGCCATGGTCCTAACAGGCAGGCGATAACTCAGGCAGAAGTGAATGGCTGCAGTGCAATACTGTGATAGTGACCTGTGACGGAATCGCCTGGCTGGCTGTGCCGGTTTAAGAAAAAAGCCAATGTATGTGCTGTTTAAATAAAAAGTGCTCTGGTTGATTTATAAACTGTTGAGGCTCGGCCAAATTCCGCATTTTTCTTCGAGAGGAAAGATGCCAGTACTATGAAAGAATGACTGCGCGATGGTCTGAATGTTAAATATTGTAACATATCGATGTTTCGGTGTTGTCGATATTTGAGATGACAATCGAGCTGTTATGGCGAACTATGAAAAAATGTCATTTATAGAGATAAAAAATGTGTGCTGATCAATAAAAAATAATCGCTGTGGAAGGGCCAATTGTGATTATAAAACGAACAGGAAAATGAGAGAAAAGTCAGAGAAATCTAATAATGACCCGTGAATGGTCAGACAAATGTTCACTGCTGGTCGAGAGGTGGATATGGCGGGTTCTGATAATGAATAACGTGTTTGAAGGACAGGAAGCGGTGTGGTTTATCAAAAACAAGGCGCGCCGAAATGCAAGCGGCTGCTGATGAAAACTGTTGAATAGTTCAACCGACGGTATGATTGTTCGTGAAAAACGTGGACAAGCTGGGCGATGCTGGACGGTCAATCGTGGTTTGAAACTGTGCGGGCTCCGCTGTGGTGATTGGCTGGTCTTCCGGTGATGACGACGGCTGCAAAGCTATGAACTTTCTGTCGTTTCTGTTGAACTGCTAAAATATCAATTTGCTGATGGTTCAATGGTAAACCGACCCTGAGAAAACTGAGGTCCGCGCGAGGATGACTCTTGCTGGCTTTCAGGCCAGCGGAAGAAAATGCGAAAGCTGCTGCGTTGGTATAAATGAATGTGAAAGAAGATATGGTTAAGAGATAGTGACGTTATTGGTGGAGTTCCATTGCTGAAGAAGGGTATTGAAGTGAAGCTGGGGTGGTGTGCTCCCGATTTCAAGTGGTCAAATACGGATCATTCAGAGAGCAATTGACGAGCCGTGCAGGGCTCAGCAGGCTGTTTGAGCAGTATCGAGGTCTGATGGGCGTGTGCGAAAACGGCGATGCTGACGCCAGGCGTTTTGACGGTTGTACCAGGCTGGCGGATACGTCGTTACCGAAGGCGGATTCGAAAAGGCGCAGATAGCGTTTGAATAACCAGCCAGGTAATGCCGACCAGGTTGTTGTTCCGTTATCGGGACGGGCTTCGCAGATAGCGTATGAAAAACATCGTTACAACGAAAACGTTTTCGAGGCTGTGATGACGGACGCTCTGTCTCGTATGCTTACAGATAAATTAACAGAAGTATGAGACTCAAGCTAGTTTAATATGCGCAAATAACCGATTTTATGTGAAGGCTATAAGCGTGCCAGATAATTTATATGTTTTTAAATGGTAATCCACTCGTGTGATGTGGAAAGACGAGTTTCTTGGGGACAGGTAACTGCGGCCTGAGAACAGCTGAAAGCGACCATTGGTGATATCAGGAGCAACAAAACAAAGAATCTGATTTTGCAGAATCGAAAGTCTTTATTAGACATGTGAATTCGAATGTATTCTATAATCTGAAGAACTGCAAGTGGGTGTTCAAATCACTTATGAGGTGTGAACTCAGGCTCATTATGCCGAAATCGGTCAGTCAGGCCTGGTGACGATGATTGACCAGTATTGTGGTTGGGCAGATGGCGCTGAAGTGTGGGCTGCTGAATGAATAATGGCGAGCATAAAAATGCTGAGGATTGCCAGTTCGGTTTGATATCATCAAAACGGAAAATATCCGGGTAATCATCGGTAATCAGGGGATGATCGTTGATGATAAAACAAACAAATTTTAACCAAAACAGGCTGTAGCAAAGGTCGGCACAGTACAAGTGAACTGACCTGAAGACAACGGTGCTTTCAATGACGCTGTGATGCGGTTTAAGCGACCAGCGACCGTAATTTGCATGGCGGGCCTCGGCGTAATGAAAGTATAACGGTGAAATCACGGTTAAGGCGAATTGCCAGGAGCCAGTGAACAAATAGTGAACTGCGGACAATCAACAAGTTCGGGGCGTCAACATGGTTGAAGGGCTGATTTGCTGTGGGGAATTAAAAATGCGGTAAAGGGTGGGTGACGCTGGGTAATAGATGCAAAACTGCGGCTTTAGAAAGTTCTGATGAAGAATGCAACTTTCGAAATATTATTAAACCGGATCAAGATGAACGGCGCAAATTCTACCTGATGCTATCGCCTTGATAAACCATCTTGATCGCCCTTGTCATGCTGGTGCGATGGTGACAGTGCAGGCATGTTCAGCGGTACAAGGTGGGCCTGAGATGAAGACGATTTGAAAACGTAGTGTGCTGGTGGGCTAACAGACAGAAAGAGACGAGGCGATTGATGCGCGGTCGGGCTGATGTGATTCATGTAAACAGTTGACTATGAAATTTCGGTGATCCGGAGAAGATGACGCTGGGCAATTCCTGTTTGAATGATGAAGACGCGACATCCAACTGCTGCAAAAAATCGAGAATAATTGGCCAGACGAGGCCCGGTGGACGACGGCGAAAGAATATGCGGTTGTTTGCTGACGCCGATCAGGTGTTGGTGGCATAGTAAAGTGGGTGGTTAACGCCATGCTGCCGTGACGAACCAGTTTGTACGCAATGGCTGATCTAACCGGCAGTCGGAGACCGCAGTGCGAATGGTAACGCTGTAATCTGGATGCCAGATCCAAGCTGCTGAGTAGTCTGTGACGGTACGCGATGCGTCAGTTCACTCAAAACGTCGCGGCGGTACGTCCGGGTTTTAATAATTCTGGCTGAAAAAATCCGGGGAGAGGCATCGCGGCACGGAGAAAATCCGACTCCGGCTTTCGCTGGTTTCACCATTCGTCAGCATTTGACATCGGCCACAACCCCAATGGTGGCAGATCTGGCTGGAACGACGAATGGCAACTGCAAGCAACAGAAAGATGTGCACGGTTCAGGCACCATGTTGCAAAACGGCTGACGATGAAGCGGGTGGCGATCGTACGGTAATATGACAAAATGAAGATGCAGACGTTACAGACTCAATATCAAGCGTGATCTGCGGAACGTCAGATGGGCTGGAACAAGTGCCGGATGGTTACGGCGCGTAAGTGAAGTTGTTGCCGAACTCTGTCTGGCTCTGGGAGGTCTGTGTCAGGTCCACATCTTGGGCGGGCATCTGAACTGCTCGGTTGAAACGCCTGACGGACTTTGGAGGATGCATGTCGGCGTGTGCAGCGACGACAAATTTCGGAAATTGGCATAATTAATTTTCCGCAAAATCGATGACGGCTGCTGTGCGAGTTCGCGAAATGTTATGCTGTTTATGGTCGATAAAAATTGGATGAAGACGAACAATGTTTATGTGAATCATGGTGAAGAAAATATGGTGGGCACAAATCGCTGCGCTGTGCAGGCGGGCAAGTGAAGCTGTGTGGACGGTAAGCGCGGGCGTGTGAGACCTGATTGAGCCTGCGAGGTGAATGGCTGTTTTCGGTTGCGATGTGGCGACCGCTGTTTCACTGTAAATCGGCCGTTATTTCTGCCGAATATATATTGAACATCGGTGAGCTCGTCAGGCTGTGCTGGGCATGCCGGCGCGACAAAAGTGTGGTGGCTCATATCGGATGCGGAGAAATGTTGCCATGCGGATCGCCGTAAAGAAATGGTGCGGGCAAGGGCCTGCGGTGACGGGCGGTGGCCAATGAGCTCAGTGGGGCGGAAATATTTTGGCTGTGATGAGGCTGGTAATTTGACAAAATGTTGTTGATTTGAGGCCGGTGTGGTCTTGTCACAAAGTGCAGAATATGGGAATGACAAGCAATGAGACAGATTTTCAGACAGCTGGAGAAAAACATGTTGAGGCATGTGGTGTCTGAGGTCTGGTGTGGGCAAAAATGTTGAGATGGTATCAAGCTCTGTCTTGTGAACTGCTGAAAGATTACGGATCAGGCGCATGTCTGTGATCGAAATACTAGTCGTGTGATGCCGGATCAAACGCGATGAAACGATAATTGGGCGACGCCAATGAAGACGAATGATTTCGCGCGAGTTGCTGCAATTATCGAAATCGACCGACAGATAATTTGTTGATGAGATAATAGTGCTTTGCGATGGCGATGTGCCGATGCGGAAACAAAAAGGCAATCAAAATCGCACAGGCTGCGTTATGAATGAGGTATTGGGAAAAGTAAAGAGACTTTAGCTGGAATGATATCAATTCTGCCAGTCGGAAACGTTGACATGACCAGGCAATTTGATGTTGATTTGCGTTTTTGGCAAAACGCGCGTTATTTTCAGTGCAATGCGATAAACACGTTTATAAACGAGGTGGCGGTGCCGCTGGATTATGGTAAGCTGAATTGATATTGTCGTGCTGCTGGTGAGCGACAGGTGGTGCTGAACTTGACACTGCGGATTTTCTGGCTCTGAAGCGGGCGTTTGAAAATCAATGAG
>BNJV01001588.1_pt1 | contig 70293 bp, 88 predicted proteins | sample 8540591 | NCBI WGS metagenome assembly BNJV01 (sample SAMD00202457, study PRJDB9452) | human saliva metagenome | host: Homo sapiens
GGCTACAATTTCTGTATCACCAGTATGATATCTCTTATAGCTATTTTTCATTTCAATGTAAGCCATCCTATTTCCTCCTCTTCTATCCCTATTTTCATCTTTATTATAACTCTTTTGAGGATAGAAAGAAAGTTAATCCCTGTAGACTTTAGAGAGTTTTTGAAACTTCTAATACTCAATGAAAATCAAAGAGCAAACTAGGAAACTAGTATAGAGTCGCTCAAAAGTACAGCTTTGAGGTTGCAGATAAAAGCTGACGCGGTTTGAAAGAGATTTTCGAAGAGTACTATACTCTCTTGTTGTTCACTACAGTTGACAAAGAGCCCAAAAGCGAACAAGACCAGATTCTGTTTATCAGAAAACCAGTTTTGTCCGCTTTTTATGATTGAGGCTGGGACAAAAGTCCTAGTCTCTCAATTGTCTTTGGATTGTCGAGCAAGACGCAGTGGTTGAGTGTCTCTACGCTGATTTCATCAGCTTTTACAGCCCCTACTCAACTGTGCGGAGTGGGACGACGAAATCGAATTCTAACGATTACCGATTTCTGTCCCACTCTCTATGACGTAGATGCTTTTTACATCATCTTATTCGTCTTCTTTTTCTTTCCCATTGCAAAAGAGACCAAGAAGTGCTCCTACAACACCTGCTGTTGCAAGGGTTGCATTTTCTTTAGTACCCTGTTTCAGGAGGATATTTTGATGACTTGCAGGCGCTTTGTAGGTCTTGTCTTGTGACATAGCAAGAGCTACTTGTGACTGCTCATCTCTGTATGCTGGAGTTTCACCTGTGGTTGGGGCTGAACCATTTACATGACCAGTGAACTCAGGTACTTCATGAACAGCTGCTTCTGCTCCATTGACACCGCCTGGAATTCGGAACTTCGTGGATAGCTGGATCTGTTTTACCAGATACTTCTTTCTTAGTTCCGACTAAGGCAATCTCATCTTGCGGTGCTTCAATAGTTTCATGAAGTTTTTTTCAGTACGGCTTCCATCTAGTGCTACTTCAGTAAGGATACGTTCTTTACCTTCACGACCTGCTTTGGAGTCACACGAGGTTTCACCTTCTGCTAGAGTTGGATCTTCTTTCTTCACTGTCTTGAAGCTGAGAGCTTCTTCTACCACTTCTAGGTTGGGGAAGTTCTTCCTGAACTGCTGGGGCAACTTTTCCAGTTTCAACCTTTTCTTTTAGTCAATTGGATACGGTATTCCTTGACGTGTTTTACCACTTTCTGATACAAGATGAATCAAGACTGGGAGTTTATCGTCACCACTATCAACAACTAGTTGCTGCTACGTTTTCACCAGCTTCTACTGTTACTTGAGGACGATTTCCACTGTAGGTTACTTGGTAATCCACACGATCTTCAGAGAAGGTAGCAATCTCTTTACCATCCACAAGAAGTTTTGCAGCTGTACTGTCCTTAGGTTCTTCACTTGGAGCGATAAAGGCCATTTCTGTAATAGCTACACCCTTGGTATCTGCTTTTCTTTCCATGCGCCATCTCATAGCCTTAGTTTTGACTGGAGCAAAGGTTACATGGATATCAGTACCTGCTTGAATTTCTTGATCCGTACGGTATTCAACTTTCTCCCAGTTAGAAGGAGTGTTGAATGGATGTTCTGGATCGTATGGTTGGTAGTTAGAGTAGTATTCTGGTGAGTCAAATTCTGGTCCCACATAGCGCTCTAAGACTAGTTTAGAAGGTGCATCTGTTCCACCGTCAGAGAAGAATCGAATGCTTCCTTCAGCGACTGTTCTTTCAACAATCTTGCCAGCTTCTCTAAAGATAACCCCTACTGAAACTTCTGGATTATCAGATGGAGTTGGAGACCAGTTGGTCCAACGACGGGTTTCATCATCAGAACCATCGTTAACATAGTCCACACGGTCATGAGAGTTTGGATCAATATCGTTAGTTGCTGAGGCAAATGAACGGTTGCTATCGTCATCGAAGTCTGGGTTGTCTGATAGGTTTTCACCGAGTTTATCAGTCACACGTACTGCTACTTCGGTAGTTAAATCAGTACCCAAAACGCGACCACGAACTTTAAATTCACCTGCATTCTGCTAGATTTCTCAGCTGGAACTTCATCCCATTCAACTGCCAAGTCTTTGACTTCATAGCCATCTTTACCTGTGAAGTAAACAGCGACTTTTCGCTAGGGTAACTCAAGAGTATGTCCCTTTAGCAACTAAGCGTGATGATTTCACAGCAACAACAGGTTTACTTGCTAGCAAAGTCTTTATCATTTGTAAAGTGGAGACGGTATTCACCTAGAATATCTCCGTTTTCAGCCTTAACGACAACACGAACTGGATCCCCTTCACGAACGCTTGGAATCACTGTAGCAATACCATTATCTGATACACTTGCTGTTACAGTTGGTGCTTGGCCTTCTTTAGCTTCTAGATAATAGTCAGTCAAGCCAGGGTTAAAGTTTGGCAAAATCTTTTTCCATCTACTTGAATTTGAGCTTGAGCTTTCTTAGCTGCGACTACTTGTTTAGAGAAGATTTGAATTTCTGTAATGGAAGTACCCCATTTACCATCTGGTCGAACCATACGGATACGAACCGCATAGGTATTGACTTTATCAAAGCTAAAGTGAGTCATTTCTCCAGCTCTCACTTGATCTGGAGCTTTAAGATTTGTCACTTGTTTCCAGTTATTGTCATCGTTAAAGACGTGGTCTTCACTAGCTACAAAGCTTGGGTTCTTAGGAACTGTTGGAACATCTTTTTCAACATAGTATTCGATGACATAAGACTTAGGGTGCACCAACACCGTGGTCTTCGTGGAAGGCAACATTGAGATTGTCAACCGAACGTTTAGACAGGATACCAGAATCACCAAAGAGGATTCCCACTGATGCTTCACTTGTACGGTTCCAGTTTGTCCAGCGGTTAGCCGGTTGATCATTAAATGAGATTAGTTTGTCATTGACATTGGCTACTGAGTCACTTGGATTTGAGTCTGATGCAAAGGCAAGTGGCAACTCTGAACCTGTCCACTGGTCAGAAATGTTTGCACCAGTTTCTGTCTGAGCAGAAACACGAACATGAAGTTTCGTTGGTAACTGAGTACCTTCCACATGCCCTGTCACTGTAAAGCTACCTTCAGTTGCATATTGGCTTGGGTCAATAGCATCCCAAGTCACTTTAGCTGAAGATACTTGTCCATTTGAGTGGTAAGTACGGACGCTTTCTGGTAATTGAGGAGCTTCTGAAACCGGAGTTGTTGTAGTCACTTCTTCGACTGCAATGATACCTTCTACAGAAACTTTAGCATGAGCTTCGTTTTCAATTCCTTCTACTTTACCTAGAACATCAAAGCTATGGTATTTGGCAAGGTCTTCCTTAGCGACTGCTTGCCAAGTCACCTTGTGAACTTTTGGAAATCCTTTATCGTACTCTACGGTTACTGTATCAGGTAGACTTGGTTCTTGGTTCAAACCTGTCACGACGCTAACTGGACGAATGGCTTTGACAACTTTACTTTCTGTATTTGCTTGAATGTTCAAGTCAATGTGACCTTCAGCTCCTTCAAATTGAGCTTTCAAAGTTACTTGACCAGGTTTATGCAATTCAAGCATGCCTTTACGAACAGCTACGTCTCCTTCACCTGTAGTTGAGAAGGTTACCTTGTCGGCTTTCAAGACTGCCTGAGTACCATCTTGATAGTGAGCAAATACCTTGATACCAACTGTTTGGTCTTCTTTCAGTGCGTCTGCATTTTCAACTTCTAGGCTCAGACGTTCAATCTGCGGAGCTTCTTGTAAGAATTGGATAGCATACATTTGAAGTGCTCCACCATCATTTGGTTGAACATAAATGCTTGCACGCATACCATTTGCTTCATTAGCTTGAATAACTGTTACTTGAGCATTTTCAGCTAAAGCTTTTACTTCAGGCAAAGCAGTTCCATAAGCAAGTTTATGGTATAGAACTGGTTGGTCAGTTGAGAGACCTTCTACTGCTTGGTCTGCTACTGTTACAGTCGGTACTACTGGACCAGCAGCTTGACCTTCGGCAACTACGAATGTAGCAGCGATTTCCTCATCACCTGAAATTCCTTTAACCTGAATGCGGGAACCTGGGATAGCTAGTTTAGCTTGATCTTCAGTAGCCACTTCCCATCTATCAACGTCATAACTTCCTAGAGTACCATCCGACAATACATAGGAAACAGATGGATCAACCGTACTTAGATCTGTAGTTGGTGCAATTCTCTTAACTACAGGCAATTCTGCTTCGAGTGCCAAGACTTCAACACGCGCTTCTACATCGCGACCATCTGCCACACCTTTAACAGTAAAAATACCAGGTTGGTTGACATCAACTGCTGACCATTCTACTGGAAGTTTTGCACGACTACCATCACTGTAAATAAATGCTACTTTTGAAGGTAGTTTTGGTGCTTGACCAATCACGGTACGAACTTTAGGCACCTCTGTACCTAAAACAGTCTTTTCCTCTTGGTCTTTCTTACCTGTGAAAATGGTTGTTTGACCAGATTTCAAGAAATCAGAGTGAGCAGTCAAGGTGAATTTACCTGCTTGCTCAGTTGATTTAACAATCACAACACCCTTACCATTAAAGGCTTTGCGAATCCATGAACCATCTGCTTGTTCTTTGTAACGTTCACGGCTGGCTTGTTCCCCGTTGTCCACACCGACAATCTGACCTTGTCCATGCAACTGGAAGCGAACAAGGTTATTGGCAGTAGGAACTACGTTACCTTTACTGTCAACAATTTCGTAATAAATATAAGTGAGGTCTTTTCCATCAGCTGCAATAGCATTTTCTTCTTTGACCATACGAACCCCTGCAGGTTCGCCAGCAGTCACAATCTTATCACGAGCAATGATATTACCATCTTCGTCACGAGCTACTGCTTCTAATGTACCTGGTTCAAAAGCAACCTTCCATTCAAGGTAAAGTTCATTCGCATTAGCACCTTCTTGGTAAGTACGGCCATCGCTTGTTTGTTTCTTGTTAAAGTTTTTCTTACCTAGTGACTCACCATTTAAGAACAGTTCCACACTTGCAGCATTTGAAAATGCACGAACAGGAATCTTACCATCTGCATCCGCTACATTCTCTCTTAGGGTAGAATCTTCCCAATTCCAGTGAGGAAGGAGATGAACCATTGGTTTCTTCTGAGCAGAAACCCATTGGCTTTGGTACAAGTAGTAATCATTCTTTGGAATACCAGCTGTATCTACGATACCAAAGTAAGAACTCTTAACTGGAGTTTGGTTTTGGTTGTGCCATGGAGTAGGTTCACCGATATAGTCCGTACCTGTCCAGATAAACTGACCTGCATAGCCAGCATTGTCACGGTCAAAAGTCCAAGATGCAGTAGCTGTTTTACCCCAACCAACACGGTCGTTACCGTAGTCTGATTGCTCATAATGACGGTAAGCTTGATTGCTATGTACCAATTCACGTTCTGGGCGGAAATAACTTCCACGTGTACGAGTAGCTGAAGACGTTTCAGATCCGTAAATCAACCAATTTAGATGTTTGGCACGAAGTTTCTTGTAGTTGTCTTCTGAATAGTTAAATCCAACCGCGTCAAGTTCATTGGCAATCTTTTCATGGTCACCACTACCATCACCAAAGCGGAACTTATCTGCTCCCATAGTGACATAGCGTGTCTTATCAACAGCCTTAATAACTTGAACCAAGCGTTTAACAGTTGCTAAAGAACGAGGTTTTCCGTCTGCTTCACCGATTTCATTACCGATAGACCACATGACGATAGCAGGGTTATTTTTCCCTTTTTCAACCATAGTACGAAGGTCGAAATCAGACCATTTTTCACCTTTCTTAGCGTCTGGGTGAGTAGCATCTTTATCAAAGAAGCGACCGTAGTCATACTGTTTCTTACCACCATACCAAGTATCGAAGGCTTCTTCTTGGACCAACAAACCAAGCTCTGCGGCAATCTGTAAAGTTTGCTCACTAGCTGGGTTGTGAGTTGTACGGATAGAGTTGACACCCATATCCTTCATTTGTTTTAGACGACGGTATTCTGCCTTATAGTTTTCTTCAGCACCTAGAGCCCCGTGGTCATGGTGAAGAGAAACCCCATGGAATTTAATGCGTTCACCATTCAAAGAGAAACCTTCGTTTGGTGTCCAGTTGTAGTAACGGTAACCAAACAAATCTTTCTTAGCATCGACCAATTGACCATCACGATAGACACGAGTCACCAATTCGTAAAGAGCTGGTTTATCGTTAAGAACTGTCCAAAGTTTTGGTTTCTCAACTTGTAAAATAGCATTCAAGCTAGCTGATTGATGAGCTTTCAAAACTTGACTAGCGGTACGAACTAGGTCCGTTACCGCTTGACCATTACGTTCAATGATTTGATACTCAGCAAGAATTTCATGATCTTTATCATCAGTATTGACAATCTTACTTGTTACGTGAGTATCAACCTTGCCATTCTGTTGTTTTTCAAGGTCTGGTGTTAAGATAGTTGTTCCATTTTTCTCAGCATGAACCTTATCTGTGACTTGAAGGGTAACATCGCGGTAAATACCACTTCCTGAGTACCAACGGCTACTTGGTTGTTTATTAACCGCATGTACAGCCACGACATTTTCACGACCGTCTTTATTGAGATAATCAGTGATGTCATAAGAGAATTGGTTGTAACCGTTTGGATAGTGACCAACTAGTTGACCGTTTACATAGACTTGCGAATCCATATAAATCCCATCAAAAAGTAATACGAACATTCTTATTGAGGTCTTCTTCATCAAGTTTAAAGGTCTTACGATACCAAGCATCACCACCATTGAGTTGCCCACCTTCGTTTTGGGCAGGTGAGTCATGGTCAAAGTCATTGTAGATACTCCAGTCATGAGGAAGGTCTAATTTCTTCCAACTAGAAACATCGGCATCTGGTTTGACCGCATCTTTAGCATTGGCATTGAGCTTGAAATGCCAGTTTTGGTTGAATTCTACTTTTCTATCCTCAATCAACTGTTTTACCTCATCATTAGTTGCAGGTTTGAGCTCTGGTTTTTCTGTTTGAGCAGATTGATCCTGAGTAACAGCTGGAGCTTGCTTTTCTACATCAGAGATTTCTTTTTTCTCAGGAGTAGTCTCAGTAGTTGGGGCTTCCACTTTTTTCTCTACTTCATGCTTAGTTTCTACTGCTTCACTGTTAACAGTTTCTGTTGTTACAGGTTGTTCAGAAGCTTTTGAATCTACAGCTTCCTCTTTAGGAGTTTCTTTCTCCACTTTTTCTGTAGCAACAGCGACTGGTGTCTCATCTGCAGATACAGAATTTACACCAGCTAGATTTGCTCCAAATAAAACAGAGCAAGTCCCGATAAGTACCGAGCACGTTCCGACCGTAAATTTACGGATGCTATAGATACTTTTTGCGATTCCAATAATCTTTTCCCATAGGGTTCTCCTTGCTAAGTAACCGCTTCCATTTTTTGTTGAAAGCGCTATAGTTTTTTTGTAATTATTACTTCTATTTTATAAAATAATATAGGAAATTTCAATACTATGACTGTAAAAAAATCATACTTTTTGATTGTTTTTTTCTATATTTTGTAGAAAAACTATAAAAAAATCTGAATGTACATTTAGTGAATGATTTTTACTAAAAAGGCGGTGGGACAGAAATCGATAGACAAAGTCTCGATTTCGTAATCCCAACCCGCGAGGATGATTAGGATCTTTTTGGAGTCTAATACTCAATGAAAATCAAAAGAGCAAACTAGGAAGCTAGTCGCAGGTTGCTCAAAGCACTGCTTTGAGGTTGTAGATAGAACTGACGAAGTCAGTAACATATATACGGAAAGGCGACTCTGACGTGGTTTGAAGAGATTTTCGAAGGGTATAAAAGACGAACAAAAAGTTCAATCAACTACCGCGTCAAAGTTTGATTACTAATAAAAAGTGAGGTCGGGATCTTTTGTCCCAACCTCTTTTTACGGACTATCAAACTGATATTTCCTTATAGATTATTGACTAGATTGCCCCTTTTCCAAAAGCTTGACCATCTCATTTTTACGCTCTTCCAGCTCTGCAATTTGCTGGAGTAAAAGTCCTGAAAAATCACATTCAAGCTCTTCAGTTTCGCCACTATTAAACCAATCTAGAGCTACTATATGATTGTCCTTATCAAAGCAGAAAATTACATCTCCATCACCGATGATAGACAGAAATGGGATATAATCCACAAAGCCCAGAGCATGTAATTCCTTGGTTTTAATTCGAATATCTAAAAAATCTGGGATGCCATTTGCAATTCCCAAAAACCTTAATACCTCGACAGAAGGTCCAAAAAGGGGCTACATCGTAAGCCTTGGCTCTTGGCCATAGCTCTTCCCTGACCTCCATAAAGAGGCCTCCAAGTGCTGACATGGTGAATTCTCTGAAATCTTCTGGCAGACGAATGCCGTATTGATTTTCAAAATCCTGAACATCTTCTTCCGATGGTTCATTGCCCATGCAGGCGACAACCTGATAAGTTTCCTTATCATAGTGACGAAAATACTCATAAACTTCCTTAAGTGCCATTATTTTAATCCTTTTTTACTCAGAAATATAGACCACAAATCCATCTGGTAAGATGACTTGTTGTCCATCTTCAAACTGGCATTGACTCGCTAAATCAACTGAGTCTCTTTCTAAAACAAAATTCTCTTTAGACTGATTAAAGATTGCCTGAACTTCTTTCCCTTCATTGTTCCATCTCAAAGCTAAAACATGAGGTTTCACTTCTTCTAGCTTATAGGTTCCATGTTGGATAATACTTGCCACTTCCTTACGGACCTGAATCAATTGCTTCATAAAATTCAGCATATCATTGTCCTCAGAAACACGATTCCAAGGCATGACACGACGGCAATCAGGGTCTGGTCCACCAATTAGTGCTAGCTCTGTTCCGTAATAGATACAAGGAGTCCCTTTTTGAAGATAGAGGAAAGTTAGGGCAGCCTTGACATGCTGGATATTTCCATTGGCAGTTGTGAGGATACGCTCTGTATCATGAGAATCTAAAAGGTTAAACATCGCTTCAGCGATTTGTTGCTTGTAGTACATAGACTGGCTGTTGATTTCTGAAATAAACTGCTCTGTCTTTTTATGCTGACGCAAGAAATAATCCTTGATACTTTCAGAGAGTGGGTAGTTCATAACCGCATGGAACTCATCTCCTTGTAGCCAAGGCTGAGACGTATGCCAGATTTCACCCAAGATGTACAAATCAGGCTTTTTAGCGAGAACTGCCTTTCTAAAATCTTTCCAGAACTGATGGTCAATTTCATTAGCAACGTCCAAGCGCCAAGCATCGATATCAAAATTTTCAATCCAGTAAGTTGCAACACTGAGAAGATAGTCTTTGACTTCCGGATTAGCTGTATTCAACTTAGGCATATAGCTAGCAAAGGCAAAGGTATGATAAGGGAGTTGTCTTGGGTTCTTAAGTTTATTCTCAGTAACTGGAAATTCCTGGATATGGAACCAATCTTTATAAGGTGACTTTTCTCCCTTCTTTAGAACATCCTGCCATTGGGCAGACTGGTAGCCGATATGATTGAAAACAGCATCTAGCATAATCTTGATGCCACGTTTGTGGGCTTCCTCGACTAAATTAGCAAAGACTTCCTTGTCTCCAAAGTGACGGTCAATTTCAAAATAATCCGTCGTGTCGTACTTGTGATTGGTCGTAGCTTCAAAAATCGGACATAGATAAAGTCCAGTGATTCCCAAATCTTTAAGATAGTCTAAATGGTCGATAATCCCTTGTAAATCTCCACCAAAAAAATCATCCCTATCAGGTGCAATGGCAGCATCCCACTCTCGAGCTCCATCTGGAGTTAGATTAGAATTTCCATTAGCAAATCGTTCTGGGAAAATCTGATACCAAACGGTATTTGAAACCCAGTCAGGAACTTGGCAACCGTCAATTTCGTGAATATAAGGAAGCTTGAAACCATTACCTTCAGCATCCAAGTTTTCTCGAGTATGTTCGACACAACCCTTATCACCATAGTAGACGCCCTGACCTTCTTCATCAAGGAGTTCAAAGAGATACTGAATGCGTGCAAAATTAACCGATACTGTAACCTGCCAATAGTCAAATAGGGCATCTGAGGTTACTTTGGTCATTTCCTTCTTAGCTTCATACTTATCCTCGATGAAAATAAAGGGATCCCCATAGTGCAAGATGACCTCTTGGATATCATCTTTCTTGGTTCTGATTCGGATATGCAACTGGTCTTCCTTGTACAGATAAGCATACTCTGATTCTGGTCTATGATAAATGGCTGTTAATTCCATGTCTTGTCTCCTAAAATTAATAAAACGCAAACGTTTTCATAATTGCTAATTCTAGTATACTATTTTAAGATTCGATTTGCAATACTGGGTCAAATTTGACAAGAAAATAGGCCAAAAATGAACAGCCCAGACTAATCCCTCATACCCCAGAATCAGCCTCACAGCCTAGTCAATCTGACAAAGGGCAAGTTCTTTTAATCCTCTGTCGTAAAGGAAGGTTAAACAAAAGTTGTTTGTCATATTTTGAAGCTTGTGTTTACTCATTCCTCTAGGCAAGGCTATATCGCACCATTCTCTTGTTGCCAGAGAAAATAGCTTTTGCTTGCCCTTCCAGTCATCATTCTTAAATAGGGGGCTCAGGATAAGATAAGGCGAATCCGTAAAAATCCCATTGATACCAGCTTTTTTACCTGAAGCCTTTAAATGTTCAGATTCTAATAACTTTTCGATAATACGACCATCACTAGAGATTTTAACTAGGGCATAATAGTCCATGCCCCATTTATTGACGGAGGTTTGACTTTCTCCAGAGCTAAAGGCATAAAGCTCTTGCTGCCACCATTTCAGACTATCGATTTTAGGACTAGCGTCCGAGCTCCTGTCGTGGTGGTTTAAACCGTTTTTATCAATATGCGAATAAGTGGCCCACTTCGCCTGCTTTTTCTCTCTATCAAATTCTAAAAGGGCAAAGTTTCTTGCCTGATTTGAATAAACTTGATCTTCAAAACACACGGGTATCTGGTCGCCATCTGATACGATTTGAAAATATCTCTCTTGTGCTTTTTTAGGAAGTATACTTTGCGGATCCTTTATGGCAAGGATTTCTGGATGAGAAAAATCACCAGTATAATAGACTATTTCCTTACCATCCTTGATGATGCTAATATTTTGTCCATCTGTAAAGAGTAGAGGCTCTTCTTCCCAAACATGGTCGCAATCCCAAGCATCTATCTCCTTTACACCCAAAGGTGATACTTCAAGCAGACAGTAGCGATTGAAAGCTTCCTTCTCACTGGTCAAGACAAAGGCTCTACCATCCTGTAACATGACAGAATTGAGAACACTATTGTAGTCCTTGTCAAGTTCCCATTTATTCAATAGGCTTAACTTTAACTTCCCCATTTTCTTCCTCCTAATACTCAATGAAAATCAAAGAGCAAACTAGGAAGCTAGCCAAAGGCTGTACTCGAGTACGGCAAGGCGAAGCTGACGTGGTTTGAATTTGATTTTTGAAGAGTATAAACAATCACCATTCATTGATGGCAAATAGAATAGCTAATCGAATATTTCTTAGCAACTGATCTGAAAGTTCATCGTATGCTTGACCCAGTCCCTTATCTTGCGCCAGCCATCCTGGTTCATCATTCCAGGAGCCCATTGCTCCAAAGACATCCGCTGCACTTGCGGCTCTAAATATTTTTTGATTTTGTGGCGGAATTTGAGGCTCCTCTAGCACCTTAGTAGCATCACGATCAAGTAGATGGTTTCTAGCAGAGTGAAAGACTTTGGCAAAGTTGTCACATTCAATTTTAATTGCTAGATCTTCTATACGAGCCAATATGTCCTTAAATTCCTCCATATTATTTTCATAGTGGGGAATGTCTTGAAAAGGCCTTTCCCATTCATACTCGGTGTAGGTAACATCCCAGCCCCTACCTGCGGAAGCAATGTCCCAATTTGGTAGGAAATAACTTGCCTTCCCATCTTTATAAAAACAGAGAATTGAACTCTGTGTCGTATTGGAAAAGCCTAAAATCCCTCTGTCTTCAACTGAAATAGGGCAAAAATAATTTTAAGTCCTTCAAACCTTTTTTTCCTTAAGGTTTTCAAACCAATCAAATACTGAAAGTTCTGTAGCTTCCCCATTTTCTGACAGCAAAATTTGAAAGCTCAACTTATTTGTATATTTTTCAGGCTTATAGCATATTTCTTTACCACTTTTTAAAGCCTTCCTAGTTGCTGCCACGATACAGGCTATCTGATACATTTGTCCATTCATATGATTTCTTCCATAATCCCTTCAATCAACTCCGTAAGACTTTCTGCTACATAGATAATTTCATCAGGGTCATGGATGTAGCAAATAATCTGCCCTTCCTGACCCTCTCGGTCTGGATCAAAATCCAGCATAAGATAACAACAGTCACAATACTGGGCAAAAGGAAGCCATTTTTTATTAAAAAGATAGGGCTTAATCCTGCTATCACGCATATTTTCCAGGTCTTGACTAGAAAAATAGTCGGGAAATTCTGTTAACAGAGCATCTCTATTTTGAAAGTACTTTTTACAAGACTCAATTTCCTGTAGACTCATGAGAGAAAAATTCAGATCTCTCTGGTCAATCACACAAGGTAAAATAGAGAGGTATTTACTCCCATTTTTATAGCTATAAAGCTCTTTGAAGTCACTAGGTAGACGAATGCCGAGTCTTTCCTCAAAGGCTTGAAGCTCTTTCTCGGAAGCACCAGAAATGCCCTGATAATCTTCCAGATATCCTTCCTCCACAGGATCATCCAAATCCCAGTCTTCAAAACACTCACAAATATAAGTTTCTATTTTTTTAACTTGGTCAATTAGTTGCATCATTTCACCATGACTTCTTTATTTTAACTAGCTTCAAATTCCTTTTACCGCTTATAACTTGGTTTTTCTAGGAGAAGGGGTTCAGGATTTTGCTTAATCCAAGCAATAGCTAGTTGACATAAGCGGTCTAGGCGAGGCTCGTCATCAAAATCTTTCCCATGAACCTGAGCAATAAGCTCTTTAGTCTCTGCTAATTCTTGTTCTGAAAGAGAGCTTCCTAGAGACAAGCATTGAGGGAGAGCCTGAAGCATTTTTCTATAGTCCCTGTCCCAGTTGACCCCACCATTGCGATCCAGTTCATCTCGAACTCGACCTGGTATACGGATAACTTCTCCCTGAACAGTTTTGGCTGCTCCACTCGAAGGGATTAAGAAGGACCAAAGTTCCTCATATTGTTCTTCCCAGCTACCTTCTTTTACGAAAATTGGTGAAACTCCATCATGGGTTAGGCGTTTTTCTACAGGCTTGACATCAAAGAGCTCATAGAGTTTTGTTAATCTTTTATCTGCAGCCTCTATGTAGTCAGGATGGATACTTTCTCGATGAAATTCAAAATCCTTGCCGATTTGCTCAACTCTTTCCTTCATTTTAGAGGTTTTCTTAGCACCAGCATCCAGAAGCATAGATGCGATTTCAGCAGTTTGGGCAATATAAATCCCCCGACAAACCATCAAGACTGAAGCTAGTGGGGTTCTTCCCATATCATTTTTAGCATTGACATTTGCTCCCTTGTCAATTAAATTTGACTGTTCTAGGATGAAAAAATTCAGCTGCCATATGTAGAGGGGTATCGCCATAGGTATTGGGCTTTTCAATGTCTGCCCCCAATTCACACAAGAGTTTTACTGTATCTCTCCCCAAGATTGCTTGACGGTACAAGGGAGTCGCTCCATAATAATCAGGGATATTGATATCCAAGCCCTGTTCGACAAGCCAGATAACCAATTCATCCGGGACTCCTCCCATATGCAGAGGTGTACATAAGCTAAATCTTCCATCATGAGCGGTTAATTCACAACGATCATAGACTGCTTTAAGGGCTTCAATATTTCCTTCATCCATTAAATCCTTAAACTCTTTTGGTAATGTAACTCTTTTCTTTGCCATATTTAGTTCCTTTCTTCTGATTTAGCATCTAGGACAAGCCAATGAAGATTGTCAACAGTTTTCAAAGTCAGGGCTTGTCCATCATAATCATTTTTCAACTCAAGACCGTTTTGCTCAATAGATATATGATTATACCAGTGGTCTAGGCTGGCGTATTCCCCCATATGAATGTTGATGAGTATACTGGTTATGGGATCCCAAGTCCCTTTCTTAACAGTTTCAGCTAAAAGGTAGTAAGCGTCTAAAAATATGAGATTTCTCCCATAGATCCAAAAGGGCAGTTCAAGCTCTAACAAAGGCAACTTGGCAGAAAAAAATCTCATCACCGTGTGGTGGCACGGTTTCATAATGAAATTCTATCTCACTGCCATAATAGGCAATCAAGGCTCCCTGACATCCGATATTTTGAGGAATGCCCTCCTCAGCTACTATATGCTCCTTCTATTTTCAATCATAAAATCCGACCAGACTCTGCCAGAATATCAAACTGGATTCATGGCCTTTTCTAGTCATCAAGTGGATGAAGTCACTTTCACAACCCTTCCAAACTGCAGATTGAGCTGTTCCCATGGCTCTAACAAATGCTAGAAAATCTGGTGACAGCCATATTTTTTCATCATAGGTCATCTCTGCATCAAGAGCATAGACTGCCCCAGATTGACAATCCAGCAAAATAGTGTAGGGATCTCCATTTGCAATGATGATCAAGCCGCTTTCTTGTAGAGTTGAGTAATCATGGTATTCCAAATTGCGATTGATTAGCCAGGTCAGACTAGTGTCGTCCCCATACCCAAACTGGTAACTTAAAAAACCTATCTGCCACCAGTTATAGGCCAGAATATTTTTCCTAAAAATCGGATCCAAATCTTGGATTTGAAGTTGGCTTTTCAAACGATCCAATTCGGACACTGGCAAATCTGATTTATTCAGGACAATTCCTTCTCTTATCTCAGGGTCAAGCCCTTGTGTTTCTTCTTCAAGAATGGAAATGATTTGGTCAATTGTCAATAATTCCATTGTCAACCTCCGACTATACATAGGGCATTATCTAGGGTAAGCTAGCTGGTTTGGGACTTCATTTTTCTAATGAACTTTCTTATCTCAATTATACTCCAAAACTATCAAATAGAGATAAACTACCAGTATTTTCAGGGATTTTTTTGATGAATAGTCGCCCAAAGTTATAGAAAAAAAGCCATTCCTCAAGGGAAAAAGCTTTTTTCACTTATAATTAAAAGTTTCCCCAGCTAACTTATCTGCTAACTTGGGAAAGAGGCTATAAAATTTGTGAGCTAAATTGAGCAAAAAAAGGGAGATTGAGCTCGCGTTTGTTTTTACCTATAGTTTTAACAATCTTTTGCGCGACAGCATCTGGTTCCAATAGAAAACGGTCAACCGACTTGAGATAGGTCCCATCTGGGTCTGCTTGGTCAAAAAAATCCTGTACGGATGGGTCCTGGATTAACAGTCGTCACATAGACACCATAGGGACATAAGTTCAAGGCGAAGAGCATTTGAAAAACCGATAGCCGCAAACTTGGTCGCTGAGTAAAGGCTAGACTTGCCAGTTGCTATCAAACCTGCCATGCTAACGATATTGATAATGTGACCTTTTCGGATTTCCTTCATACGAGAAGCAACCAACCGAGACAGATTCATTAAAGCAAAGGTGTTAACCTCAAACATCTGATGAATATCTTGATCAGAAATCTTGTCAAAATCTTCAAAGATCCCGTAACCAGCGTTGTTAATTAAAACATCAATCTTGCCATAACGCTGATAGAGTTCAGCAACTAGTTCTTCTAAGGTTCGCTCATCGGTAATATCAATCTCAAGCAATTCTGCCTGTGGGTGATTCCCGTAGAGTTGAGCTAATTTTTCCTTATTTCTACCCAACAAAATCAATTGATCATCTGGCAAGAGTTTGACCATTTCTTGAGCTAGACCACCACTAGCTCCTGTTATGAGAATAGTAGACATACTTTTCCTTTCTCAAGCTTCTAGATTTCCACTTCTTCTAGGTCTTTAACCACATGGACGTTTTCAAAAATCGTTGCAGCATCTTTCTTAAGCTGGCTGATATCTTTTGAAAGAAAACGGGCGCTGATATGGTTGAGCAAGAGTCGTTTGGCTCCCGCTTCTGTTGCCACCTGCGCAACCTGCATATTGGTTGAGTGGCCATGATTGCGGGCAATTTTCTCATCACCTTTACCATAAGTGGACTCATGGACAAGGACATCTGCATTGACAGCCAGACGCACACTAGCATCCGTTTTTCGAGTATCACCCAAAATGGTGATAATCTTACCAGGTCGCGGTGCTGAGATATAGTCTACTGCCTTAATCTCGGTACCGTCTTCTAGGATGACATCCTGACCGTTTGATTTTTCCAAAGAGCGGTCCAAATGGCACACCGGCAGCCTTGAGTTTTTCAGCATCCAGAGTGCCTTCTAAGTCCTTTTGCATGACACGGTAGCCCACACAGAAGATAGTGTGATCCAACTCTTCTGCATAAACGGTAAACTTATCCGTTTCAAGGATTTTCCCTAGAGAACCTTGGTCAAATTCATGGAAATGAATCTTATAGGGCAGGCGTGAACCTGACACTCGTAGACTGGTCAAGACAAAAGATTTGATGCCTTGGGGACCATAGATTTCCAAATCTGTCTGCTCTTCATTAGCTTGAAAGGCACGACTGGAGAGGAAACCTGGCAAACCAAAGATATGATCTCCGTGTAAGTGGGTAATAAAGATTTTGCTGACCTTCCGTGGTCGAATCGTAGTTTCTAGAATGCGATTTTGCGTTCCTTCGCCACAGTCAAAGAGCCAGACTTCGTTAATCTCGTCCAAGAGTTTCAGAGCGAGACTTGAAACGTTGCGGGCTTTAGAGGGCTGACCAGCCCCCGTTCCTAAAAATTGAATATCCATTCGATACTTTCTAATTAATCAATATATAACATAGCGGTACGGTTTTCCGAGCGATAATAAAGCTTACCAGAAAAAGCTCTAGCTTCTTGCAGTAAATCCTCTTGACTATAACCTTTTAGACGCTTGCGACCATCTGCTAGGTTCTCCAAGTCAGTTAAAGCTGTGAGATTTTCTACGTTAACAACATCCTCTTCTCCGACAGTCTTCATATAAATCTTTCCAAACTCCTCAAAAACCAGTTGATGGGGAAAAATTTGTGCTATCTCAAAGAGTAATTCATCCGTAATTGCTTCCTCATATTCAGAGAAAATGCGACCTAGCCCTTCTTTCTCGTAGCAAAATCCAAAAGACTTTCCTGAGAGATTGAGGCGAATAAAGGGCTTGCTTTCCAAAGCGAAACTTGGCTCAGCATTGTAGAGATTCAGTTCCTGACTGACTTCTGCAAAATAATCTGTCGCAGCTTGAGGACTTTTTTTCTGGTAGAGTTCTGCAAAGTAGGCATTCACTACGCTGGGGGGAGGGGTGATGAGGGTTAGCTGCTCCTGCTCAGATCTACCAGCTAAAAGTTGATCTAGGTAAACCTTATCTAGACTTGTATAGCCACCATACTTGAGTGCTAAAGTTTTGATATCAGTCATAAAATTCTTCTAATCTCCATTTGTTTTTCTCAGCAATGTAGCCTTTGATGATCTCACAGTCATCTTGGTAGTCACGTTCTTCAAGAATCGCAACACTTTCCAAATCATGAATCTTGTAAGACTTAGAAAAAGGCACCCGTAGAGTAAAGGCTTCAAATATTTCCTTGATCTTTTCTAGCAGTAAAGTCTGCAACTGTTCGCGACTATCCTTAGATTTAGTAGAAATCAGAGCGTATGGCGTTTGAGTCGGTGTAAAGTCTTCCACCAAATCTGCTTTATTATAAAGGGTCAAGCGAGGAATATCCTCCATGTCCAAGTCTTTCATGATAGACATAACCGTTTTTTCATGCTCCTCGTGATAAGGATTGCTGGCATCAATAACATGAACCAGAAGGTCTACATGCTTACTTTCTTCCAAGGTCGACTTGAAACTGGACACCAACTCTGTCGGTAAGTCTTGAATAAACCCAACAGTATCAGTTAAAGTCACCTGTAGATTGCCACCAAGATGGATGCTCTTAGTAGTCGCATCCAGAGTCGCAAAGAGCTCATCTGCTTCATACTGAGTCTTACTAGTCAAGGTATTCATGATGGTTGACTTACCAGCATTGGTGTAGCCAATCAGACCGATTTTAAAGGTGCTTGACTCCAAGCGTTTTTCTCGAACTGTCGCCCGATTTTTCTCAACCACTTTGAGCTGACGCTCGATATCTGTAATCTGGTTGCGAACACTACGACGATTAAGCTCCAGCTGACTTTCACCTGGACCACGGGAACCAATCCCCCCTGCCTGACGGCTGAGCATAATCCCCTGACCAACCAAACGGGGCAAGAGATACTTGAGCTGAGCCAAATGAACTTGGAGTTTTCCTTCATGGCTTCGAGCTCTCATAGCAAAGATATCTAAAATCAACTGCATACGGTCAATAACTTTAACACCCAAGACTTCCTCTAAGTTGACATTTTGACGAGGTGTCAGACGGTTGTTGACAATGACAGTTGTGATTTCTTCTGCATCCACCATTTGAGCAATTTCTTCCAACTTACCAGAACCGACAAAGGTCTTAGAGTCGTATTTTTCACGCTTCTGTCTGTAGCTATCGACTACGACTGCACCAGCCGTCTTAGCCAGACTAGCCAGCTCTTCCATGGAAAGGTCAAAATTATCCATGCCCTGGAGTTCAACACCAATGAGCAGGACTCGCTCCTCTTTTTTCTCCGTTTCAATCATCTAAAAACTCCTCAATCTGGTTTTAAAATACGGTCTTTCACGCCAGATTCTCCAATCTGATAAAAGGTCACCTGCATGCGGTTACGGAACCAGGTTAGCTGACGCTTGGCAAAACGACGAGTCGCCTGCTTGAGACTATCACTAGCTTCCTCCAAACTTTTCTCCCCTCGAAAATAGGGAAAGAGTTCCTTGTAGCCAATCCCTTTAGCAGCCTGCACATCTGGATAATGGTCAAAGAGCCACTTGGCTTCGTCTAGAAGTCCAGCTTCAAACATCAAATCCACTCGGTGGTTAATCCGTTCATATAATTGACTGCGCTCATCATCCAAGCAAATAATCAGTGGCTCATATAAAGTCTCTTTATTTTGCAAATCTTGACCAAAATGGGCAATTTCTAAGGCTCGCATGGCACGACGACGATTAAATTGGGGAATTTCAAGGCCCGCTTGAGCCACCAGATGAGCTAATTCCTCATCTGAATAATGGTCTAAACTAGCTCGATAAGCTAAAATATCCTCATGAGGAGCATCACCACCTAGGTGATAGCCTTCTAGCAAACTCTGGATATAGAGTCCTGTACCACCTGCTACAATAGTGAGTTTGCCACGACTTTGAATATCTTCAATGGCTGCCTTGGCCTCTGAAACAAAATCAAAAGCCGAGTAAGACTCGGTTACATCTCTCACATCAATCAAGTGATGAGGGACAGTTGCCTGTTCCTCTGGACTAGCCTTGGCTGTTCCAATATCTAGCCCTCGGTAGACTTGTTGGCTATCTCCACTGACTACTTCCCCATTAAATCGCTGAGCAACTTCAATGGCTAGTGCAGTCTTTCCAACAGCTGTTGGACCAACAATCACAATTATTTTTGTTTTCATCGTTTTTCCTTGAAAAATTCCCATTTTTTCGTTACTATTATTATATCACAAAAAGCACAGTCAGAAAAATGCTATCTTTCTAGCTAATTCTGCCTGATATATAAATTAAAGGAGGAAGACTCATGGCTAAAGGATTTGCTAAAGGTCTCGTAACAGGTGTTGCAGGAACTGTTGCTGCTGTTGCAGGTGCAGTATACGCATTCAAAAAGAAAGTGATTGAACCAGAAGAACAAAAAGCAGCTTTCATTGAAGAAAACCGTAAAAAAGCAGCTCGCCGTCGCGTATCACGCTAATAAACAAAAAGAAGTTGGAAATTCCAACTTCTTTTTATGTTCTTAAATAGCCAAGTCAAATTTCAATTGTGGCTTTACTGGATCATAATCAACCAACTCAAAATCTTCTGCTTTAATATCAAAGAAGTTGGTTTTATCTGGTACATTCAAGACCAAACGTGGTTGGCAATTTGAAGGCTCACGACGGAGCAATTCCTGAGCTTGTTCAAATTGATTGTCATAGATATGAAGATTGTTGATAAAGTAGAAGAATTTTCCAACTTTCCAACCAAAGTGTTTGGCAATCATCATTTGAAGAGCCACATACTGCATAGCATTGATGTGGTGTGCTACCAGCATATCATTAGAACGCTGGGTCAAGGTCGCATCTAGATAGATATCCCCATCCACACGACGGACATCAAACATGGTCTGAAAGGCACATGGTAGGAGGCCGTCTGTCTCCTCAAAAGCTTGGTAATCCCAGAGAGAGATGATATTGCGACGGTTCCAAGGATTTGCTTCCAACTGTTTGAGGATTTTATTGATAATGTCATGCTTTTTAACCACGGCCCCGTAACGCTCCCCAATAGTACCTGTGTCTCCCACTTCCCAGTCATTCCAGTAGTGAACATTGTACTTGTCATTGAGAACTTCTAAGCTATTTGTCTGGTCTTGATAAATCCAGAGCACTTCTTTGATAGCTGATTTGATAGCAATTGGACGCAAGGTCGTGATTGGAAATTCACCCTTAGACAAATCATACTCTGCAAAAGCACCTGTGATGTACTTAGAGTTAGCCACTGTTCCATCCTTATACTTGGGACGAGCTTGTTCTGAAAAGACGCCTTCATTGAGAATTCGCTCAATATTTTCTTTAAAAATCTTATCTGCTTTTGTCATTTACTCTCACCTCAATTATTGTCTTAACTAGTATAGCATAAAAAGAGCTTTTCTACATACTCAGATAATCGATGGCTTTTTTATATTTTTCAAATCGTTCCAAATCCTTGTCAGTAACAGAACTCAATCTAGATAAATCCGAATTATGCTTCAAATCTGCTAATTTGACAACACGTGCTAGAGAATTAGATTTCACATTTTCCAGATATGTTTGATAGTCTTGCCCCTTTTTCTTTGACAAAATCTGAACGGCAGTAACTACTGTTTCTGGCAAACCAGCTTGTAATAGTTCTTCAGCCGTATAATGACTGTCCTCAATAACATCATGTAGCAAAGCCACTGCTTTTTCTTCTTCAGTAACAACTTGGCTTGCTACATAAAGTGGGTGTTTTATATAATCTACTCCTGCCTTATCAAATTGCCCTCTATGAGCTTGTCTAGCGATAGACAAGGCTATATCAACCATGGATTGTTCTGTAGTATTCATCCAAAACTCCTCCTACCATTATTGAGTTATTACTTTATTTTAACAACTTCAACTTAAAAAGAGCTTGATAAATATCCAAGCTCTTTTATCAATCTATCTTATTGCAAGACAAGGGACGCAGCTCCGATAACTCCGGCATCATTTCCTAGAGTTGCAAGAGCCAATTTAGTGGTTGTGCGAACTTGTGGGAAGGTATTTTCATCATAAACCTTTTTGTACGCCTTGGAGAAGGAATTCTCCCGCAGCTGACACACCACCACCAATAACGATTGTTGATGGGTTTAGGATTGAACCGATGTTGGCACATGCAATACCCAAGTAACGTGAGAAGTTACGGTAAACGATTAAAGCAAGGTCATCCCCTTCTTTTGCCAAGTCAAAGACAGTTTTAGCTGTTACTTCTTCTCCGTCATCAATCAAGCGTTTTAAGGCTGCATCGCCTTCGTACTCATCTGCATAACGACGAGTCAAGTTGACAATCCCTGTAGCTGAAGCTACTGTCTCAAGACAGCCTTTTTTACCACACGTACATGCGATTGGTTGATCAAAGTCAACTGTGATATGTCCAAGTTCACCTGCAGCACCTGCGACACCGTGGAGCAATTTACCTTCTGCCACGATACCGCCACCAACACCTGTACCAAGTGTCATAAAGACAACATCTGGTTGGTTTTCACCAGCACCCATCCAACGCTCACCAAGAGCAGCTACGTTGGCGTCATTGTCGATAAAGAATGGAATACCCAAGACTTTTTCCATTTTTTCTTTGATTGGTTGAAGAGTTTTCCAGTTGAGGTTGTAGGCACCAATAACAGTCCCTTTTTCACGGTCAACCACACCAGGTGATCCCATACCAATCCCACGGAAATCTGCAGCAGATAATCCAAGCAATCCCAAACGGTGTTGAATAGATTCGATCATATCATCTACGATATGGCTTCCTTCATCCAAAATGTTAGTCTTGATAGACCATTTTTCTTGGATTTCTCCTTCCAGCGTTAAAATAGCAAACTTGATAGAAGTTCCACCAAGGTCAATCCCAATAATCTTTTGACTCATATTATTCTCCTTTATGATAATATCAACTTCCATATTATTTTTATCAAACTTATTTCAGCAATTCAAGAAAACTTCTAGTTATTTCTGCAAACTCTTTTGGTTTGGCCCTATTCAGAACATGAGGTCCATCAGGAATAATCTGAAACTGAGAATTTGGAATCAGTTGTTGCAGACCTTTCATAGACTTTAGATTAGGCTTATCCTGGCTACCACAGATTAACAAAGTTGGATAGGGACAATTCCGTGCAATCTCTCTTAAATCAAGTGTTTTTAATTCTTCAGATACTCCAACTAAAAGCGATTTGTCTGCTCCCTGCTTCTCAAATATCCTTTTGGGAATCAATTTAAATATCAGAGATTGAATATAAAAAGGGATGTTTCCCGCTAGTTTCAATGGACAACCTGATAAAACCAAGGCTTGAAGATTTGGCAGATCGTAACTTGACAATTCTAATGCAAGTGCAGCCCCTAAGGATAAACCAACTAAGACAATAGGTTCTGTTTCCACTTTTAAGTGCTGATAAATGCGTCCCTTAGCTTCTTGGTAGGTAGTAACTCCGGGGGGAAATAACTCTAGGGATTCAGAAGGATAATCTACAAGAAAATCCTGAACTTCTTTCCAACTATCTGCTGACTGTCCTAAACCGTGTAAAAATATTAGTTTCATTTTGTTTCCTTTACTGACAACTCATACAAACCCCTAACAGCATTACAAGCATAAACGGTTTCTGCTTGTTTCAAATCTTCTATGGTTAAGACCTTCTCTTTTACCTGCCCGCTTTCAAGTAAATGCTGGCGATAAATCCCTGGTAAAATGCCAAGAGTACTAGGTGGAGTATAGAGCTTACCATCCATTTTTAAGACTAGATTCCCAATAGAGGTTTCAAGCAATTTTCCATCAGCAGTATGATAGATGATTTCCTGCTCTCCCGTTGTCAAATGTGGTCGGTGTGTCGTCTTAAAGTAGGTAAAGGCCTGCTGCAAATCAGCTTCTTGCTGACAAAGCTTGGTCTGACAAAAACTAGAGCTAAGTGGCGTTAATATTTGTCGTTCGATTTTAGTCTCTCCAGACTTGCTGAGACTGATTCGCAAACGGTAGTCTTGATGGTAATCACAAGATTGACACTCTTTCTCTATCTCTTGTTTCAGAACTTCTGGATCAAATGGAAAGGCAAAATAACGACTAGCCTTTTGCAATCTTTCTAGATGTTGCTTTTCAAAAAGCAATTTTTTCTGGCTGATTTTCCCTGTCGTAATCAGCTGAAAACGAGGTTGTTTTCGGTAAAGAACCGCTGCTTTTTGCTGGACTTCACGGTATTCTGACTCCCAAGTACTATCCCAAGTGATGCCACCTCCGACACCATAGATGGCTTGCCTTCCATGCAGTTGAATGGTTCGAATAGCTACATTGAAAATTCGTCGCCCATTGGGAAGTAAGAGACCAAGCGTCCCACAGTAAACTCCACGCGGTTGTGGTTCCAAGTTCTTGATAATTTCCATGGTCGCTATCTTGGGAGCTCCTGTGATGGAGCCACATGGAAAGAGCGAACGAAAAATTTCAACTAGGTCAATATCTGGTCGTAACTGACTCTTGATAGTTGAAGTCATCTGCCACACTGTAGAATACTGCTCCACTTGGCATAAACGCTCCACATGCTCACTACCAACCTCAGACAGACGATTCATATCATTGCGCAAAAGATCCACTATCATCATGTTCTCTGAGCGATTTTTGGGATCCTGCTCCAACCAAGCAGCCTCTTTCAAGTCGTCATCGTTATTCAAACCACGTTTAGTCGTCCCCTTCATAGGACGAGTGGTCAACTCACGACCATTTTGCTCAAAAAAGAGTTCTGGGCTCATGGAAATCACTGCCATGTCATCGTGCTCTACGTACGCATTGTATCCCGCTTCCTGCTCCACCACCATGCGATTGTAGATCGCAAAAGGATTAGCACTTAAATTCTGCTTGAGTTGGACAGTATAATTGACCTGATAAGTATCCCCTTGTCGTAAATGATGGTGAATTTGCGCAATAGCCTTTTCATAGTCCTCAGCAGATGTTACTTCCTGCCAGTTTGATGGCAAATTCACCTCCTCATAAGTCAGAGGAATGTTAGATGTTTCGACACTATCATGAACTGTAAAGTAAAGCAAATACTCTCCCAGTAAAGGAGACTTGTGAACTGCTAATTTTTTCTCAAAAGCAGGTGCAGCCTCATAGCTGACATAGTCTACCACATAATAGCCTTGCTCTTGATAGCTTTCCACTTGTGCCAGCAGGTCTGCCACTTCCGTTAAATCTCTGGTTTTTAACTCTTTGATAGGCTGGGTAAAGGTATATCTCTCGCCCAAAGCCCTAAAATCAATCACTGTTTTTCTATGCATATCCTAAGTATACCATAAAAGCCAGACCCCAAACAGGAGATCTGGCTTTTTTAACTAATATGGTTGAGAAAACTTACTCAACATAATCTAACAGATAACCATAACCCTTTTCTTCCATTTGATCCTTAGGAATAAAACGGATGGATAGGCTATTGATACAATAGCGTAGGCCTCCCTTGTCCTTAGGTCCATCTGTAAAAACATGTCCTAGATGGGAATCACCAGTTCTACTTCTGACTTCTGTTCTGACCATATTATAAGACTTGTCTTCCTTGTAGGTCGCAACATCTGGACTGATAGGCTGGGTAAAACTTGGCCAACCACAACCCGATTCAAATTTATCTTTCGAAGAAAAGAGGGGTTCACCTGTCGCTACATCTACATAAAGACCTGCTTCAAATTTATCCCAGTAACGATTTGAAAAGGCGCGTTCTGTTTGACCGTTTTGAGTTACAGCATACTCCTCTGGAGACAGGACTTTTTTTAATTCATCGTCACTTGGTTTTGGATATTTACTCGCATCAATAACAGGATAGGCTGCTTGATTGACATTGATATGACAATATCCATTAGGATTTTTCTGGAGATAGTCTTGGTGGTAGTCCTCAGCCACGATAAAATTTCTTAAGGCTTCCTTTTCAACCGCTAGAGGCTGGTCATACTTCTTAGCAACTTGATCAAAGACTTGATTGATGACTTCTAGGTCTTTTTCATCTGTATAGTAGACTCCCGTGCGATATTGGGTTCCTACGTCATTACCTTGCTTGTTTTTACTGGTTGGATTGATAATACGGAAATAATGGAGCAAGATTTCTTTTAATGAGATTTGATTGGCGTCATAGGTCACATGAACAGTCTCAGCATGCCCCGTTTGGCCGATTAATTCATACTGGGTTGTTTCTCCTCTGCCATTCGCATACCCAGAAACAGCATCTGTCACACCTGCTACTCTTGAAAAAAATACTCTTCAACTCCCCAGAAACAGCCTCCCGCTAGATATATTTCATGTAGGTCTGCATCTTTATCTGGCTCCGTTTTTTTCTTAACACCTTGACCTTGGCTAACTGCTGCCTTCTCAATTTGAGAGGTATCGGTGTAGCTAGCGCTTCTTTTTTCCAAAAGAAATAAAATTCCGATGATGATGCAAATGAACACTCCAATTAAGAGTATTGTTTTTTTAATTTATCATTCATAATAAGCCTCTAATTCATAGTCTTTAAATTCTCTAAAATAGTTTCCTTGTCCATAAAGCCTGGTTGAGTCTTCACCAATTTGCCTTCTTTATCAATAAAGGCCTGAGTCGGATAAGAACGAACTCCGTAACTCGCTAAAAGTTGTCCCGAAGGGTCTAGCAATACTGGTAAAGCTTTATAGTCCAAACCCTGATACCATTTTTTAAAGGCTTCTTCTGACTGCTCCCCTTTTTGACCCGGAGAAACGACTGTCAAAACGACAAAGTCATCGCCAGCTTCTTTTGCCAGTTCATCTGTATCAGGCAGACTAGCTAGACAAATAGAGCACCATGAAGCCCAAAATTTGAGATAGACCTTTTTGCCTTTATAATCTGATAGGCGATAAGTTTTACCATCAACTCCCGTGAGCTCAAAGTCTGGAACTTCTTCTCCTTGTTTTGCCATTTGAGAGCTAACTTGCCCTTGTTTGTCTCCACTCTGATTATCAGCCTGGTTTGCTGACCGATTTTTACAAGCCGATAGACAAAGCAAACTAGCACAGACCAATACAGATGTTTGCCATTTTTTCATCTTCATCACCTTTCTCGTTCATCATATGAATATAGATATTGTATTATATCTCTATTATATAACTAGCGGACTAAAAATACTTGAAATCTGCTTGGAAAATTAGGCATCTTTTCTTGCACAAAAAACTCCCACCTGCTAAGCAGGTGAGAGTCAATTGATTATTTAAAGATAGAAGTTTTAAAGCTATCTGTTTGTTGAAGAAGTTTCTTAAAGAGTTTTTCTTTAAGTGATACGGTGTTGTCAAATTTGATAGATCCGTTACTTAGAGTGTTCTTATCTTTATCAACTGCTTCAGCAAATGCTCGTTTCAAATCTTCATAACTATTGTATGTCTTACCGTCGATTTCAATAGACTGAATTCCTTTTTTAGCGTTATTCACTACTTCTTCGAAGTAAGCTTTCTTCCAATCTTCAAGATTGTTGAATTTTCCTTCAGAAATCTTGTTAATGATGAAGTCATCACCTAGAGTATCTTTACCAGATTTTTTAGATTCAGCTTTTAGCATGTTAGAAGCATAGTTTAGGAAGCCTTTTTCGTAGCCATAGTAACCCCAGATTCTAAAAGTATTATGTTTGAATGACATAGCTCCAGGAGCACCTTCACTGGTATTTCCACCATAGATACCCGTCATCATCGGTACAGTAACATAGGCTGAACCAAAGTCGGATGGATTATAGACTCCATTTCCAGGTCCACGATTGGTCATAAAGTTGTTGGTAATGAGGTCATTTACTGTATGCAAAGGAATAGACTTTTCATCATCACTTAAAGGTCGAACCTTATCGAATTGATTCTTTGTATTGTTTCCTCGGTACTGTTTGTCTACTTTCTTGAACCAAGCATTGTTTAAATCTTGATTTGCTTTATTGAGGACAGCTTCTCCTTCAAGATAATCTAGAAGCATGAGGGTGTCATTATAGCCCTTCATGTAACGATCAATTTCGTCACGTGATTTAAGGTCATTTGGATTAGTGTTATACCATTGATTTCCATCATTTGGACGTTCATAAGCCATGTTGAGACCTAGGGCTTTGTATTCACCATTTGGATTTGATACTGATGGGGTTTGTAACATTCCCTGAGCAAATGCTTCAAGATCTGTTCCTTCACGGTGTCTTGAGCCACCTAGGTATACCATTCGGTCGTTTACGTGAGTTGTTTCATGAGTAAAGGCAGATACCCCAAAATCACTAATCATGTCCGTCACCATAAAGAAAACAGAATCATCCTTATATGGATTCGCATAAACGCGAGCAACAGCTCCCATACGCCAATCAGTCGCATGGTAACGGTCTGTAGGTCCATACAATTCACGGATAGGCGCCACATCTTTACCACTGTTTGTATGACCATAACGGTCAGTACTAATGCCTTTATAATTCTGGTTGTCTAGTACAGGTGTTGGAACCATATTATTGCTCTTCAAGAGCTGATTACGTACTTTATCTAGAGATAGACGTGACCAGAAATCTAGGTAATTCTGTTGTCCTTTAGCAACCTTATCAATTTCAGCTTTGAAGGCATTACGCTCTGCTTCAGTGTTCTTACCATATTTTTCAAATGAACTGTAGGCCATGGTATTATATGTTGAAATCAAGAACATATGGGCATCTTTTAAGTTCAAGAGTGGTAAAATCATCTTGCCATGAATATCGTTATTTAAGCCTTCGTAGGCTCTATGTTTCTTATCTGCAAAATCAGGATTTGTTGTTTTTGGTTCCACGATATAGACATTATCTTTGGTTGCTTTGATGAACCAATCATTCAAGTCTGTATCTTTTGTGAAGAGTTCCATGTTATATTTGAGGAAGTCATTTAAATTGCCTGATAGAGTATGTTTAGCAACTACTTCACGGAAGGCATCATGTGTACGAGTTCCTTTGACATAATCTTCTTTTGAACCAATTTCAATCAAACGGTCTAATACATTGACGTTCTTACCATAGAAGTCTGGCTTGAACAACATGAGTTGCTTGATATTGAAATCATCAAACTTCACTCCGTAATAACGGTTAAGGTAAGATAGGCCAAGGAGAATCGCTGCCTTGTTATCATCAATTTTCTTGATCAAAGCACGCTTAGCAGCCTCATCTGTGTTTAATTGATGATCCTCATTTTCAACCAACTGTTTCACAAATTTAGTAAGATTATCCTTAACTTCTTTGAAGGTTTCTTCAAGATAAAGGTTCTTAATAGCATTAACTTTATTTGGACCAGTTCTACCAAGGTGCGTGTAGATTGGGTCAGATTGTAATTCCACAGGACTCAATTTTTCAACAATAGCATTGATGAGATCACTACGGTCCTTGTCAACCATGTTTGGAGTGTAAACAACTTCACCAAGTTCTGCAATACCGTACTCTTTCACTTGTTTCACTTTTGAATCTTTAGGTGAAATGATAAAGATATCTTTTGTCTTATCTGCATAGTGGATCATAATATGATCAGCATCAGCTAATTCCGTCACAAAGGTATTGCCCTTCATAGCAGTTACAGACAATACTTCTTTAGTCAAGAGAGGACTTCCTGCAGCTAATTTATTCCCTTGGTCGACAATCCACTCTTTATTATAGAAAGGTTGAAGTTTTGCAATATTACGGTAAGCTAGCTCCCGAGTTGCATCATAACTATCAATTGCTTTGTACTGATCGTCTTTGTTTAGACTGTTATTAAGCTTGTCTTCAATAGGTTTGCTGCTGGTAAATTTATTAGCAGTGATTCCCATCGCTTCAATTTTCTTCTCGGCTTCTGCTAGTGAGATACTTGGAATTTTACGTGAATTGTTAAAGGACTTCTTACCTTCACTCACACCATCAACACTATAATTACGTTTGGTTCTTGAATAGGTGAAGTAGTCGTCAGCATCAATATCTGAGTGACCAAATACCATCTCTCCAGTTTTGACTTTCATCATAGTGATGTTGTCTTCAATAGTACCTAAGGCCCAGTTGGTTCCCAGCAATCCACCAGATTGAACAGCTTCTTTTAGTTCGATAGAACCTTTAGCAACTGAATTTCTAAGGATCCCTTCTTTACCAACCGTGTAGTTATTAGCACCATTTTGAGATGAATAGACTAGACCTGCGACTTTTTGCTTTGTTACCAGTGATTTCAGCATCAACATAGGCTTTCTCAACGACACCCTTCCAGTTTTTCACCAAGTACACCAGCTAAATAGCCTCCTCTATTACCAGCAGCGTGAAGTTTACCGATAAAGGCGACATTACTTACTTTTCCACTACCATCAATTTTATTGATAATACCAGCTACATCATTATTACCAACAACACTTCCTGTTACTTTGACGTTTTCAATAGTTGCATTGTTTTTGATAACATTGGCGATTGGAGCTACTCGATCAACTCCAGGCATATCAATATTGACATTTTCCAGTAAGAGATTCTTAACAGATCCACCTTCAATGTTTCCAAATAATGGTCTAGTGATATTATGAATAGCAAATTTATTACCTTCAGTACTTCCCAATGAACCTTTAAAGGCATTGGTTACATAAGATTTGCCAGCAGCTGGTACATTATTAGCATTCATATTGCTACCAAGTTTAAATGTCCCAGTCGGATTGGCTTGCATAGCTTTTACAAGTTCATTAAAGTCGTAATACACATCACCTTCATGAGCTTTTGGCTTAGGTAAATAGTGTATATACTCTTCAGTGAAATGATTTTCTGCAGTACGTTGAATCAAATCAGGTGCTTTAGCAGTTACTTTGTAAAGTTTATTTCCATCTACAGTAACTTCATCGATTTTATCAACTGCTAGTTTTGTAACCTTGTTATCGTAAGTCGTAACTTTTAAGTAGTAAGGCTTAACATTCGATGGTTTCTCGGACAAGAGACTACTATCGGTCTCATTACCTTGGTCATCCACACTGATTAAGCTTGTTTCCTTAATATTTTTGACTTCAACTTTTTTAAAGTCGATTCTCAGTGGTTCTTCTTTAAGAATTTCTTCTTCGTCACCATTACCACGATCATACACCATGGTCGTTGCAAGTGTATAATCCTTGTAATAATCTAAATCAGCTAAAGCTGTCGCAAGATTAGACTCTGAAATAGCAAATGTCTTAATAACTTGATCGCCTTTTTTCAACACTGCTTGAATAGACTTGATAGTCACTCCATCTGGTTTTTTAAGGCTATAAGTTGCTTTTGCACTTCGATTCAATTCTTCTGTATCAACTTTAGTTAATGTTAGAGTAGGTTTTTCTAATTCCTTAGTACCTTTTTTGATAATGTGGTCTTGTACCTGTTCAACAATTTCCTCTGAAACAGTAGGTGCATCTGGAGTTTTCACACCCTTGATAGTCTTGTAAACTTTGGTAATTTTCTTCTTACCATTCTTACCTACCTGAGCAACTGTTTCAGTTCCCTTGAGTAGACTAGAATCTTGTTCCATTATCGTTTTAAAAGGAACTTCTTCAACAGAAACTTCTTCGGTTTGGCCTTCAATTGGTTTGGTTCCACGACTGATTTTTTCTGAAACAGCCGCTTTTACAGTTTCTGTATTCGTACTTATTGGATCACCAATTTTTTCACCATTAACTGTTTTATAAACACGATGAATCAGTTGACTTCCAGCTTCACCCTTTTGAACAATACTTTCTTCGTCTGTATAGCGATTAGAATCCGATAGGTATTCTGTAGAATATGGAATTGTAACAGTCTCTGTTTCTGTCAGAGTTGACTCTGTCACATTGTATTCTGGCAAGCTCGGTTGAATGAGGGGTTCACCTTCGTATCCTTCTTCCTGGGTGCCCTTAGCACTTACTTCTCCTGTAAAAGCTGGAGCCTCAGGCTGGACTGGGGCCTCGCCTACATGACCTTCTTCCTGGGTGCCCTTAGCTGTTACTTCTCCTGTAAATACAGGATTCTCCGGTTGAACTAGTGCTTCACCTACATGACCTTCTTCTTGAGTGCCCTTGGCTGTTACTTCTCCTGTAAAAGCTGGAGCCTCAGGCTGGACTGGGGCCTCGCCTACATGACCTTCTTCCTGGGTGCCCTTAGCTGTTACTTCACCTGTAAATACAGGATTCTCCGGTTGAACTAGTGCTTCACCTACATGACCTTCTTCCTGGGTGCCCTTAGCTGTTACTTCACCTGTAAATACAGGATTCTCCGGTTGAACTAGTGCTTCACCTACGTGACCTTCTTCCTGAGTGCCTTTTGCTGTCTCCAGCTTCTCAGTCACTGGATTTGAAGGATTCTCAGTTTGTGTTTTTTCACGTAGTGATGGGTTTAGATCAGCTTCCTTGAAGTAGCCAACATATTCATATCCCTCAATTTGAATGACACCTTTAGCTAATTCTTCCTGGCTACATACAGCGATTGTCTGATTATAGGACTTCAAGACTTGATTCTCAAAGGCTGAGGCCGTTTGAGGAATAAAGTAGTTTCCACCTAAAGCACCAATCACGAGAAGACCCGCAACCTTATTACGATTTTTCTTTGAAAGTACCAAAACAGCTAGCGATGCTGTCGTAAGGCCAAGGCCAGCAAGTGCTAATTCTTTACTTCCAGTTTTTGGTAATTCCTGAGAAATAGTGGCTTTCGTTCGGTAAACAAGATAAACAAGATCATCTTGTTTTAAATCAGAAGGAAGTTCCTTATGAATAAGTGACTTTTCAGCTTCTGTCAGCTCTTGCTCTGCTAAATAACGATAGTGTACCTGATTTGGCTCACAAACTTCATTAGCCGCTACTGGATCAAGCAAGAAGTTATTAGCACCAAAAAGCAAGGCCCCAATAACAGCAGAACCGACTCCAACAGAGAACTTTCTAATAGAGTATTTTATAACCTTTTCAATATGTTTCTTTTTCCATTTTACAATTTCCTAATAGCATCTTGTGGGTATTGAGCACGCGCCCCTCCGATTAGTTTTTGGGCGACTAGCGAGGGGCGAGTTACGTGGGCTTGGCCAATAGATTTCAAAACTGGACGAATAGGTACTTGCACATGCTTGATATGCATCCCTATAGCCGTATCTCCAATATCGAGTCCTGCATCAGCTTTGATGAATTCAACTTCAACTGGGTCTTTCATATAGCGAAAGGCTGCCAATTGACCAGAACCTCCTGCATGCAGAGTCGGTAAAACACTTACAATCTCCAGATTGTATTTGATAACGACCTCTCGTTCCACAACTAAGGCCCGATTGACATGTTCACATCCTTGAACTGCTAGGTGGATTCCTTTCGCTGACAGAATTTCTAATATTTTTTGAACAATTAATTCTCCAATTTCTTGACTAGAAGCTTTCCCGATGCAACCTCCTATCACCTCACTGGAAGATAAGCCCAAAACAAAGAGAGCTCCCTCATGGAGAGAAGCCTTTGCCAACACATCTTCTAGGATTTCTTCTACCTCTTTTTGTAAATGTCCTTGGTCCATACTTTACCTCGCTTACTTCCTTCTATGATATCGTTTTTTCATCATTTTAGCAAGCTAGGGATATGGCCCCACCTCCTATTGACACTTCTATTTTTAAAATCAAAAAAAAGACAGAGAATGTCCATCTCTGTCTCATTTATAATTCTATTTATACTTTTTGGAGTCCTTGGACGGCATCGTGATTGATGATAACTTGACCGTATTCTTGTAGAACTGAACGGCTGATATCACTATCATCAGCAAATTCACCTGATCACGAGCCAATAACCAAGCTGGATAAAGACTAGGATGATCCTCTACATCAACCAAGACTGTTAGATAGTATTGGTCATTCATTTTTGTAGAGTTCTGAAGTTTTCCATTTGGTAATCAACTGTTTTCGCAAAAGAAACCAAACTAGCTAGGTTGTCAAAACGTAAGCTGTAGTAGATATAAGGTTCTCTTTTCCCTTCATCCACCTCAGTAATTTCATCAATCGCCGCTTCCTCTTCTTTTTCAACCTGCTCTAAAGATTGAATGGCTTCAATATCCTCTTTAGTTTTCTCTGCCATGGTTTTCTCCAAAGTCTTCAAAAATTCATCGGGAGACATTTTTGCTAGTTCATCCATGTCAGGAAGGTCTGCCAAATCCTCAAAATCCAAGTTTTGGTCGATCTTAGACTTGGTCACAAAGACATCAACCTTATCAGGTTTCGGTGTTACTCGGAAACTAAGCATACCTGTATCCAAGAAACTGTCTGGCATTTCTAACTCATCCAAAATGGCGTAGAAGAACTCTTCTGTTTTTTCTTGTGGAACGAGAAAGTCTGCGATTTCCATCCCACGATCCATCAAATCTTCTAAAGACATCGTGATTTTTAAAGTCGTATCACTGATTTGTTTCATTTTCATAGTTCGTAACCTCATACTTTCAGTTCTATCTATTATACAAGATTTAAAATGATTTTATCAAAAAAGAATGGCGTTGGAATGTGATATAATACTAGTATCTATTTTAGAATGTAAGAAAGAAAGTTTCATGAAAAAAATATAAAAGTTAACGCTTTGGCTAGCTTGCTGGTCAATATTTTTAAATATCGTTTTTCCCTTGATTACTAACCCCTATCTAACACGGATACTTAGTAAATCAAATTATGGTTATTTTAATACTGCTAATACTTGGGCGAGCTTTGTCATTCCACTGGCTGCCTTTGGGATTTACAATTATGGGATTCGTGCCATTAGTAAAGTAAAGGATGACAAAAATAAGATTAATTATGTCTTTTCTAAGTTGTTCTATATTTCGCTGATTACTTCAATTCTGACAACTGCAATTTACTTCCTCTTTATTCATTTTGATACGAGCATTGTTAATCTCAAAGTCCTCTATTATATCCTTGGAATTCAAGCCCTCTTCCAATTTCTGAATATCGAATGGATGAATGAAGCCTATGAGAATTATTCATTTATCCTTTATAAAACACTGGTTATTCGTATTGGAATGTTGATTGCTATCTTTGCTTTCGTTAAGACTCCTGATGATATTGTTCCCTATGCTACAATCATGAGTGCAACAACCATTATCAACTATCTACTCAGCTTCCTATGGATTAAACGAGAAGTTTCCTTTGTTAAGATTCAAGTTATTGAACTCATCAAAGCATCTAAGCCTCTTCTGACCATGCTGCTTCTAGCAAATGCCAATATGCTCTACACCTTGCTAGACCGTATGTTCATTACCAAAGGACCTGATGAGAATTACATCTCCTACTACACTATTGCCTCGAGTATTGTTATGCTGATTGCTAGTGTCCTGAGTGGAGCTATCAATGTCAGCATTCCTCGACTTGGTTACTATTTAGGAGAAAAAGATTACACTTCATACAAGTATCTGGTCAATCAAGGTGCATCTCTCTTTTTCTTCCTCATGATTCCAACTAGTATCGGGATCATGGTTTTAGGAACTTATGCGACTGTTATCTACTCTTCTGAAAAGTACTTAGAAGCAGGAATTGTAACAAGCGTCTTTGCCTTTCGAACCATTATCTGGGCTATCGAATTAATTCTTGGTAAGCAAATTATCTTTATCAATGACCACGAAAACCGATTAACAGCTTTCTACTTTATCGGTGGTGGTGTCAATGTCATCCTAAACTCTCTACTCCTTTTCAACAACATCTTTACTCCTGCCTACTACATCGGAACAACGATTATTGCTGAGGCAATTGTGGTTCTACTTGAAATCCGCTTTATTCAGAAACATAAACTCTTGGATTTGAAAGAAATCTTTGGAACATTAGCTCGCTACACAATTGTTTCATTAGGCTTTATCCCAATTTACTATATCTGTAAAATGCTCTTCCAAGTTCATTCATACACAGTGAATATGGCTATGCTCAGTATGGTGGTAGCTACAATTGCCGGATGTGCTATCTATTACGCTGTCGCTCTCTTTATCATTAAGGATAAAACACTTCACTATGCACTAAATCTAGTTCGCGCTAAAATCAAACGAAGTTAACAAAACACCTATAAAGCTTAAGCTTTATAGGTGTTTTTTAATATGAAAAATTTAATTAAAAATCAGTTATAAACTTAGTTCTTTTCTTGGATCGTTTGTGTCTTAGGTTCAGTAGATTGATTTTTTTCCTCAGACGTAACAGATGAGCTTTCTGTTTGTTGAGTTCTCTTTTACTTCTGTTGTTTCGAAAAATGTGCCCCTGACTATTTGCTACCGTTTGTTCCTGAGTTGTTTCCTCAGTTGTAGCAGTCGTCCAAATTCCATCTCTATTAACCTTATAGCCATCAGGTGTTGTACCATTTCTCAATAGAGAACCATTTGTTTGGAAATAGTACCAGTTACCATTCAGTTGTTGCCAACCAGTTTCCATAGCTACCACTTGCATTGAGATAATAGCGGGCTCCATTTATCTCTTGAAAGGCCTGTTAGCATGATACCTTCCTTGTGTCAGATAGTACCAAAAAGACCTTTGTCTTTGAACCAACCAGTCTTCATGGCACCACTTCCTGTGAAGTAGTAATAATGGTTATCAAAGCCATTTCCAACCTGTCTCGCATAGCGCCACTTGCGTTGAGATAATAACGGGAACCATTAATTTCTTGAAGGCCTGTTAGCATGATACCTTCTTTATCTAGATAGTACCATAGTTCCTTATCTTTTGAGCCAACCTGTCTTCATAGCGTCATCGCTATGAAGTAATAATAATGGTTATCGAGCCATTTCAACCTGTCTGCATAGCTCCGCTTGCATTGAGATAATAACGAGAACCATCGATTTCTTGGAAGCCTGTTAACATGACACCCTCTTTATCTAGATAATACCAGATGTCCTTATCTTTGAGCCAACCTGTCTTCATCGCACCACTGCTTACGAAGTAGTAATAATGGTTATTGAGCCATTTCCAACCAGTCTGCATAGCGCCACTTGCGTTCAGGTAATAGCGAGAACCATTAATCTCTTGAAGGCCTGTTAGCATGACACCTTCTTTATCTAAGTAGTACCAAGTATCTTTATCCTTGACCCAGCCAGTTTTCATAGCTCCGGAACTAGCAAAATAGTTCCAATGACCCTCAATTAAGGCCCAACCAGTTTGCATGATACCATTTTGATTAAAGTAATAAGTAGTGCCGTTGATATTCTTTTTACCAACTGTTCGAATACCATCTTCATCATAATAATACCAGCTTGAACCTTGCTTTTGCCAACTAGATGCGCTACCTTCTGTTTGAAGAGCGCCACTACTTGCAAAGAACATCTTCTTGCCATTAAAGACTTGTAAGCCAGTCAGCATTTTACCATCTTTATCAAAGAGATATTTTTGACCACCAATTTCAGCTAGTTCATTGTAACGTCTTGCACCGTTTGACTGGATATAGTACCAAGTATTATCATGATAGAACCAACCACCCGTCTGCATTTTGCCATTATTGTTTAGGTAGTAGTCATTAAATTTTGGTTCTCCGTTCCATTCGTCAGTGATACGGAGCCAACGACCACTCTGCATTTGACCTTTTCCGTTAAAGAAATATGTAGCACCAGCAATATCTTGCCAACCAATAGCCATCTGACCATCTTTTCAAGCGATATTTCCAATGACCATCTTCTTGATACCATTTCTCTTCAACAGTAGGAATATTCGGAAAATCTCCTGAAACATTTGTAAAGCCTTTATCACTAATATCAAATACAGTTGCATCCTGAGTTTTACTTGATGCATGAATCACTTGAATATTTTTCTTTTGGAGATAATCTCTCGTTGAAGCAACGTTAATATCACCTCCAGTCGTTTGAATGACCATACTAGGAGAAAGATGATCTATGAAACCAATTGTATTAGAAACCTTGGCATCGTAGTGGTGATTCCATTTCATCATATCTACTTTGCCAATTACAGGACCTAACTTATCTTCTGCTCCTTCAGCATTATCTAAGTCACCACCAAGATAAATTCTTTTTCCTGCTACAGTTACTACTGCAACAATGGAATTGGAATTATCATCAAGAACCCTTTTTAAGTTCCCATCAGAATCATATTCATTTTTTTATAATTATAAAGCTGAATATCCATGTCACCAAATTTGAAATGACTATCCTGATCTTTGATATCTTGAATTAATGTAACACCCTTATTCTGTGCAGCACGAAGAGCATTATCGTAATTGAAAAGATTATCCCACAATCCCCAAGTGCTTGTAATTCGTTGATCCGAATATTTTTTCAAATAGAACTTATCGACTTGATAGCGATTAAGAATTTCATCTGCTCCACTCTATGTGATCACTATGAACATGAGTCCCTAGTATAAAGTCTAATTTCTTTACTCCTAACTGATCAAGATGGCGAATTAAGCGATCTTCTAATACTTGATAATTGTTAGTAGAAATCCCCCATCGATTTGGATAACGTGTATCCGTTCCATCCGGAAAGTCATAATCCTCTCCCATATCAATCAAAGCATAGTGACCATTACTTTCTAGTAAAATAGCATCACTTCCAGAGTTAGCTTTTGTATTGATAAAATGGATTCGATTCCCTGCACCTGCTGAGATTGTATCTGCATTTACTGTTTGTGCATGAATTATTGTTGCAGATAGAAGCACGGCACTAAGTAATATTGATTTTTTAAAACTTTTCATAAGGCATTCAGCTTTCTTATTAATTCTCTACTCTTTCGTTAATCAATCCAATAATTCTTCTCATTTCCTGGTATCTGTTTGTCAGCAGGAGGTGGAGTCATATAATCTTCCCCAAATTCATAGACAAGAAACTCATGATATCTTCTTGGTACTTTTAGGATTAGATTTTCATATGGCATATCAATTGTATCATACAACCATTCTTTTTTAATACCAGCTGGATAGTATGAGTCATACGTTGAACAAACCAAGTCTGTAGAATTTTCAACACTGTATTTTAAGGCAAGTTGTTCTAGCTTTTGATTCCAGAATTGAGGAGATGTAAATCTGAATATTGCTGACGCGATATAACGAGGAAGATTTTTAATCCCTCCGTTTTCGTATTTAATTCCTTTTAAAGTTCAAAGACGATAGACGAATTAGTTGTTTATATAGTTTCATTTTCTTACGATCTTGTTCGTATGTAACAAGACCATCGTACGGGAAGACATCTACGCAAGTTCCAAGCACAACACTTGGATCTAAAAGATTCGAATCTCTCCGTGTTCGAATATCGTAAACACGCATATAACTATATGGATAACCCTTCGTTTCTCTAAAAGAAATCAGCTTATAGTATGGGTGGTTATCGTTTTTTAGAACTGCGTATAACTTTTCAAATTCATCTCTAGCTAAAGAAATGTCTGTATCATCATCCCAAGGAATAAAACCTTTATGACGAACTGCTCCTAATAAAGTTCCAAAATCGATAAAATATTTGATATCATGTTTTTCACAAACTTGGTGTAAGTATTCTAGAATTCCAAAGCTCAATTTGCTTGATTTCTTCAAGGCTTAAGATTCTTTTCTGACATTATTTGTCACTCCTAATCTTTACTTCTTTTTTTATCTAAACAAAAATCTATTACTTCCCTATAATCTTCCACAATTTGAAAATCATGGTGAGATACTCTCTGCTCAACTGAGGTAACTGCATATAATCTCCATAATCTGAAGTTAGAATTTCATGATAATGTTTTGGAATCATAAATTCCTTACCTTCAAAAGCTACCACTTTCAACTTGTTCTAACCATTCACGTTTCCAAACAGGCTTATTCATATCCTTATAGATAACATAGTCTACAAGTTCATAATCTTCTACTTTTCTAGATTTTAGCAAGCTCATCAATTTGGGCAACATACTTATTTGTGTTAGTGAAATAAAAAGATAATAACAGAAATATAGCGGATAATTGAATTTACTACACTTTTTAGTATTCGTAATTCCTTTGAAAAGTGTAACAACTTAATTGACGCTTTTTAATAATCTTTGTCATCTTATCTTTAAATGCCTGATCATCTTCATACCCGTCAACAGGGAAAATATCGACATAAATTCCCATATCTGAATCAATTCGAACATCCTCTTCAACCAAATAGGTATGATTGTCTTGAACTTTCATGAATGGATAGACATAGTTGACATTATTTTTATAAGACATTAATTCATAGCGCTCGTCTGGATGTGCAATCATATAATCTTGCAGCTTTTCATAATCATCACGAAGCATACAAATATCCATGTCATCGTCCCAAGGAATAAAACCTTTATGACGAACAGCCCCAATTAAACTGCCATAGGACAAGAAGTATTGGACACCAATTTTATGACACACTTCATGGATATACTCCATGATTCCTAACTCCATTTGTTGAATTTCAGAAATATCTGTTACTTCCACGTAACGGATATTTTTTTCTTTCTCACAGATCATTAGACCATATCCCACAACTAACCAAAAAATGATGTTGATGAAGTTAGTCGAATACATAATTTGACTTTCAAACAGCTGACCAAATAAAATTCCAAAGAATAGAATCATAATCAGTTTTTCACTATTTTTCTTTGATTTAACCATGTAAGAAACAAATCGGAAACCAACATAAGCAATGATGAGTACGAAAGAAATTAGACCCAAGAATCCGGAACTCACAAATATCGTAACAAATATATTGTGGAAATTCCCACCAATCAGTGAGTTCTGAATTTCGAATTTACTAAAAGTACTCTGTATAATAATCGGTAACATTTCGAACACCATAGCCAAATAACGGTTTTGCACTCCCCATTTTGATTGCATTTTTCCATATATATGTACGTCCACTTGGAGTTGTTTCAATCAAGTGAAGCTCCCCGTTTTTCTTAGCAACATCTGAATCAGTTTCAGAATAAGATTCACCTTTATTTAAGTCAGTACAGTTGCCTTGGCTGCTGAAATATATACTGACGTTAAATAACTAATACCAATATTACTACCTGTTAGTAAGATACTAGCTACTAAAAAAGTTAGCCATTTTTTGGCAAATTTTCCTCTAGTAACAAAAACACAATAGAATACTAGCATTAGAAGAACTGATAAAAGAGCTCCTCTACTTTGCATGGTTGCAAAATAAACTAACTGAACGACACTATTAATTTTAAGATAAACAGAGTATTTGCTTCCCTTTATGTATTAAATACATCGCAAAAACAATACTAATATATGAAAAAATAGCACTTGCATTTGGGTTGACAAATCCCCATAATCGACCATTCATTACCCCGTAATAATAAGAGTTCTCTCCAATTTGAAATAGAATTAAGACTCTTGAAAGTAATAGAATGAAAGCAAATATAGCCGAAGTAAAAGAGACAATCTGTATAGTTCCTGCAATCATGCCTAGTAACTTCCTTAGCTGATCAGGTTTTACCATGGTAAATAATAAAACATAAGCCAACATAAAGAAAATTTCAACCATATTTCCAAGCAGGTGCCCAGAACGATTAATGAGCGCTGATAAAAAGTGGCTACCTACTAAAAGACCAAATAAGGTAAGAAACTTTTTATCTATCTCGATTCGTTTCCAATTAAAAAATAAAGTTAAACAGATTGACAGAACAACAACTGCTGAAAGTCCCTTATAAATCGGATTTGTTATTTTATAAATTAGTGAACTCATACTTAAAATCGAAATGAAAAACAAAAGATATGAAATCCACAGTTTTTGATTTTTCAAAGCATTCATTCATTTTTGAAAAATTCATCTTCAACTCCTTTAATGACATTATTTATTCAAGCCTACAATTTGTCTATAAATCCATGGAGAAATTCTCAGTGACAAAATGGCTATTTTTCCGAAAACTAGTAAAATAAGGATCACTCAATATTTGCGAGGTATGACTAGTATCCACTTTCTCAATTGAGTTTTTCTCATCTTGATATTCAGTCGAATCTGTGAAGATTATTTTATCGTAGACTGTAATATAAGATCTAAGATTCTCTATTTACTAATTCGGGTTTTTAATTGAAACATTGATAAACTTTAGGAATAATGATTTTATATACTTCTATTGTGTCAAAAACATGACTATTAACAGATGTGAGTTACGCTCCCTCTTCTATGATCATAATAGTATATTGGTTTTGTCTATAAATACACTATTACATTTTTGTTTCAAGTAAAACTTCTGTTAAGAATAGAGCATCTTCTGCTAAATGATAATCTGTACTAAATTTAAAAATCTTCAATTAATTCCTTTTTAAATAATTTTTGCAACAGGGAAAAAGAAGTTCGAGTAGTCATCAATAATTCTTTCATGGTTTGCTCAGCAGACCATATTGACTCTTGACCTGAAAACTCAGGCAAATCTGTTACCTGGCCATTTTTCACATGATGCACGCGAGCAACTGAAAAACCTACAGAAATATCTGATTTTACTGCACTTATCAAAGTTTCCAAATAATCTGGCGTAATAAAATCATCACTATCAACAAAAGTAATCCATTCTCCAGTCGAGTTTTGTATACCTACATTTCTGGCATTGGAAACTCCAGCGTTCTTAAGATGAAAAACCTTGATATTTCCATTTTTAGAAACTAGCTGATCACATAGTTCACCACTCTGGTCTGTCGAACCATCATTAATAAGAAGCAATTCAAAATTGGTATAAGTCTGCTTTAAAATCGACTCAACACATCGTTCAAGATAATTTTCTACGTTGTATACAGGAACAATGATACTAATTTTTTCTTGCATTGTATTCTCCCTTATATTCTGTATAGCTCTTATCCATATCTGCTATTAGTGGCATCGTGGTGAGGTACTTGCTTGTCCTGCAGGCGGTGGTGTCATATAGTCCCAAAAAGCTGTGCTAAGATAGGCGTCAGCTAGCCACCGGAATAGGCTTTCTGTTCCTTCGAAGGGTAGGAAGATGCTGTCTCAAAAGGCCTGAATTGGATACTTTTTCTTCACGTATCCTGGCCCTGAACATACTCTGTAATGCCATCACTCGCTGGTCATGCTTCGGGTCATTTCTTTCTCAGCCTTTTCCGGAATACGATAGCGAAGCGATTTAGGAGTCAACCTATAAAATGGTACTACCCCACTTCATGAGAGCTCCATGTTTTTCTGGAATTGTTTGTGCACAAAACAGAGAATAAATCAAAGCCCAGCGGACCTGTTTCAGCGCTCTGCTGGATTTTTAGTAGTAGTCCAAGGGAAGAACATCCAAAGCCAGCCGTGGGAAGATCCAAATCTTGTTGATAAGGCTTGATACAAAGTCGTCTCTTATCGCAGAATGGTAATAAAGAGGTTACGGTCTGCACAGTCTTTAGAACTCTTTGATAGGAAGTAACGCTCATCCCATATTGAGCCATAACTCTGCTAGTTTTCATAGTCCTTTCGTGGCACAAAAGAAGTTCAAATCATCATCCCAAGGATGAAACCTTTATTACGAAGGGCACCAATGGCTCCTCCAGCACAGAGATAGCACAACAAATCATGTTCTTTACAAAATAAGACGACAAATATTTGAGCATTTCCAGACTACGAGCCCGGGAAACCGCTTTCAAATCACCCATGTCTCTCCCTTCTGTCCAATAACGAGTTATATCGTTTTATTATACCACTAAAGCCCTAAAAATCCATCAGATATTAAGAAAAATCAAAAAGCCCGAGACAACGTCTAGGTTAGATGTTTCAAGCTTTGGACTTTAATTAATATCTGAATCCCATTTGGGCCAGCTTATTCTGGTAAGCCTTTTTGATCCACTCTGAAGGGCTTGGCCTCGCAGACATCCTAGTCATCTACCCAGTCTCCAAGTTCTGGTATTAGTCTGTCAATACCGTTCTGACCCCTTGAGGATTGGATAAACTGTTGGTCAATAAGATAAGTATAAGGAAGGGTTTGTAGATGTCATAGCGAATACTTTACCAAGTCTTCTGACCTGTGAAAAGTTTTGTAGATCTTGAGTTTGCTGTAAAACAGCAGTCATGACTTGTTGTTGTCTGCAGTACGGCCATAGTCCCCTTCATCATCATCACGAAACGTGCATAGTTAAGGAGAGTAGAATCCATTCATTTGTTGTGTTCCGACTTTAATGGTTTTGAGTTGGTGATTCTGTTTCTGTCATCATCATCACTAACTGTCGCTTCTGTAACCGAACACCATTTAGAGTTGAAAAATTGAGCATCAATGGTCACCCTCATCAGAAAAGGGTGTCAATGGCAGTCGCAAAAGCTTGGAAATCACAGGGCATAGTATTTGATATCTAGGTCAAAGTTGTCTTTAAGGACCCTATGCACCATCCTTCAGCCCCTTGTTTTCCTTCTTGTTCCCCAATTCGTAGTAGTCGTTCAACTTATGGTCAGCTTAGTGGACCATCAACAACCTGGGCTGCTAGTCCATCAATGCATATCAGGTTATCACGCATAAAACTTTATGCTTAAGCTTTTTGTATCCCTTACCACTTACATTGGAGAAACCATAATAGAATCCGTCCGTGTTTCTGAACTATTCTGTCCAATACGGCCATCTGTTCCAAGATAAGAATATTGACCCCATCTCTGTGTATCCTGTCCATTGAAAAACTTCAACTTTGGGCGACTTTGGCATCTTTTCGACCCTCTTTGAGCCATTCGATTGGCTGACTGGAAAACCTTTTCAAAACATGAAAATCATTCTACTGCGACACAAAGCAACAGCATTCCTAGCAGCAAGGATGCGCTAAAATGAAAGACTCTCTCTTTGGTTCCTCTGCTTAGGAATCTTAGCTTTTGGGTTGAGGTAGACTACTACGTCGACTAGCCCGGCTTCGATCTCGTATAACTCAGAAGACCTGTATTCATTTTCAGTGTATTCTTGATTTTCTACTTCTCTTGGACAGCCCTGAGCGTGCTTCTTGTTGACCATCCAGCTCACTTTTGCAGCACTCTCTCTTTTCTTTATCATTTTAGATAGTGGATATAATGATAGTCAGTAACGTAGTTTCTCATGGTGTCTGAGGATTTTCTCAGTCATTCCTTCTCCTTCCCTTTTATCCTGTATGGTGTAGATGTAAGCTCCTAGTACTTTGAGAAGGATCCCAATCGTTTCTAGTTCTTTTTGAGCAAAATGGACCAGCGTTCTTTTATCAGCATAGTCCACATCAATGATAAAAAGTATTCCCCTCAAGGCTGTTTTTAGAGGGCGACCTCAATCTTCGTCAAGTCAATCCCCACGCCAAGCAAAGGTCGAAAAGCGCCTTATATAAGCTCCTGGAAGATTGTCTGGCAGGTCAGCAGGCTCATCTTTTTCTCAGAATCTGCATTCAGGATTTGTGGCAAATTAGGCAAAACCCATCGAGTGAAATTGCTTCCATTTCTTGAATATCTTGAGCAATTAATTCTAAACCATATTCTCCAGCCGAACTTTTGGGGGCAATGGTCGCAGGCTGATCTGGATGCTCGGAAACATAGCGCGCGACGTAGGCTGTACTGGCAGTGACTTCTAATTGAGCATTCGGGAAATGTTCGTCGATAAATTTCTTTCCCCTTGAGCCAAAGAGCCTACGGATGAGAAAGATTTTCCAATTTTAACTTGCCCTGGCACAGCCATCAACTGTTGATGAATTGGTTTCACAATCTCCGCCACAGCTGAATTCGAGCCTGGTGGAAGAGATAATCCAAGGTCCATGAACACTACCTTCTATAGAATTTTCAACTGGCACAACTCGAATAGTCTACCAAGCCCTGTTCGTAAGCCTTGATAACGTCGTAATATTTTGAAAAGGCTCTAGTTCCTCATGAGAAAGTCGTCTGCACCACTATGGTGAGAAAAAGATCCTTTAGGGGTCCAGATAGGTGTAAATTTTCATCTCAGTTCCTCTATAATTTCATCTGTTTTAAACTTGATACATCTACAATGACTAGCTACTCTCCTCATACCAAGCCTGTCTTTCGTTAAAAATGTCTAAACCTTCCTTCTGGTATTCTTTTAAAAAATAGTGGACGTTGATTGTCCTCATCGGCTGAAATTCGCTGGTAAAGTGTCTCAAAGTCTGCTTTAAGGTAAATGTTGTCTGGATTTTTGCTTGAGCAAGGCACGATTACAGTGGAGAAAATAACAATACCTCCGCGTGTAGAAATAACTTCTATCTGTCTCTTTAGCAAGTCAGCTAGGACTTCTTCTTCTAGCTGGCGGAAGGCACGCCTCTCCTTTTTCTCAAAGAAACGAGCAATTGGCATCCCCAGTCGGTCTTCCAGCAAGGCATCCATGTCTACAAAGTCAGGATCTAGCTTTCTAGCAATAGTAGTTTTTCCTGAACCCATAAAACCTAGTAAAACCTTAGCCATGAATCAAAGTCTCCAAATCATCAAAAGAAGCTTGGGTAGCTAGGCATTAATAGCTTCGGCACGATCCAATCTCGACCTCTCCATCTGCAACTAAGAGAGATGCAATGGCTGTCATCATACTCGATACGGTGGTCTCCCAAAGGTGTTGACTTTTGGCTCCATGGAGGGCAGATTTCCTTTGATAATCATTCCGTCTGCTGTAGGAGTATAGTTGCTCCCATGCTATTTAAAGCATCCGCGACAACTTGAATGCGATCCGTTTCTTTGACCTTGAGTTCTTCTGCATCTTTGATAACTGTTTGACCTTGAGCTTGGGTAGCAAGGAGCGCGATAATCGGCACATTCATCAATTAAATCGTGGAATCAAGGCTCCGCCAATCTCTGTTCCCTTCAAATCTGAAGTCTCGACAGTCATGCGTTGCAGACTTGGCAATTGAATCAATATCAGTAATGTCCAATTTCCCACCCATAGTACGGATAACATCGATGATACCTGTACGTGTTTCATTAATACCAACATTCTTAAAGCACCACTCGAGAATTTGGAACAATCAACCAGCTACTAACCAGAAAGTCGCACTAGAAATATCTCCTGAACAACAACCGTTTGCCCACTTAGCTTTTTGTGGTCCCCTGAACTGTTATTTTCTTTTACCATCGACACCTAGTATCCGCAAAATTGATGCGAGATATCTTCTGTATGATTACGAGTGCACTCCTTCTCAATGATGACAGACTGACCTTGAGCCTGCAATGTCGAGAAAATCAAAAGCTGACTTAACATCGGAGCAGAGGGCGATGGCAATTCATATTGAATAGGTGTTAAGTTTTTGTTCCTTTTAGTGCAAAGGTGGCAAGTCTCGCTCTGTTTGACCAGATGCTAACTCCCATGTCAAAGGAAGAGTTACACTTGTCCATAGGACGTTTGGAAAGACTGTCATCTCCAAAACATCTCCACTTCAAAAGTCTGCACCAGCAAGGACGCCTGAAATCAAACGAATAGAGGTCCCAGAATTCCCCATATCGAGAGCATTCTGAGGGCTTTCAATCCATTCATCCCCAACACCTTGAATGTAGTAACGACACCGTCTTTGTCTCTATCTCAACACCGAGGTCACGAAAAAGACTTGTATAGTTGATAGGACATCTTCACCACGAGATAACATAAACCTTGGTCTCGCCCTCGGCTAAGCTTCCAAAAATGATTGAGCGATGACTGATGGACTTATCTCCTGGTACCCAAATACTACCATTTAAGTGCTTAATATTTGGTTTTAATTTCATACTGGCCCCTCATACTGACAATATTTTTCTTATTTTATTATAAAAAGTCAGAAATTTCTTAAAAATTCCTGACTTAATGATGTAAATTTTATTTTAAAAGTTCTGAAATTGGTTCAAAGACAATCAATATCAGATAAATAAATAGAAAGTTGTTGCTGTTTGGCAAAGAAGACTGACAAGAGAGCATTGCCTTGAATCTGCTTGACCAAAGTCTCTCCATTTTCTTGGAAAGAAGCATCTGGAATTTGACCAGTTTGCGCCATGACTTGGATTTCATGCTGAAAAGCACATAATCAGCAAAAACCTTGCTGGCTTTCTGCATCCGCTTTCGATGGCATCTCTAGCTCCTTAACGGCCTTTTGTATTCAGGCAACTCACGTAGCTCCACGACTAAGTGCATTTGCATCATCATAAATATTTGACATCATTGTCCTCCTTATTTAATAACGACTGTATAATCTGTATTTTCTGTAATGACTTGCTCAGCACGTTTTAAATCGTGAGCATTTTTAAGGAAATCTGCAGAATCCGTGAACATCTTCACGGTTTTCCTCATTGATATGGATATTGACTCAAGGAAGTTCCTCAAAAAGAATTCCAAGATGCGTAAAATCCACATCTTCTTCATCAGGAACGTCTACATAGAGGTCAAATGAGCTATCTACTCCTCCGCGTTTATGGATTTCCATAGCTTGACGTTGTTCACGCGCTTGATTGAAAAGTTCCGATTTGGTGTTCATCACCCTTACTGATGGCTTGTCCAATCTCATCCAAACGCCCCTTGAAATCCTCGATACGTTCAACAATGGTCGCTCGATTAGATAAGAGGATAGAAGTCCACATACCAGGCTCACTTTCGGCAATCCGAGTCATATCCCCTGAAACCACCTGCCGCAGCGTCGTGCCATTTCATGCTCTTCAGCATAGTTGGCAGTTTGTTCCATTAAACCTGATGCTAAGATATGAGGAAAATGACTGATCTGAGAAGTCACTCGGTCATGCTCTGTAGCATCGATTTCAATGAAACGAGCGTGAAGACCTGACAGCAAGTCTTTCATTTCTTCAAGCGTATCCTGGGTTGTTAAGCCTCGAAGGCGTAAAAGATATAATAGGCATTTTCAAAAAGATTAACATCTGCAGAGGCCGCCTCCTGTCTTAAGTGACTACCTGCCACAGGATGAGCTCCAACAAAGCGAACAGGCTTACCTAGCAAAACACTTCTCAGCTGTAGACACGATAGCTGACTTTAGTCGATCCAGCATCAGAAATACGACACCTCTTTCAAGTTCAAGCTTTGCTAACTTTGATAAAGGTAAGGGTCTGCTGGATAGGAAGTGTCAAAATGATAATATCTGCAAGGGAGCGAAACTGGCAAAGGTCATCCGTCGCTCGGTCAATCATTCCTCGCTCCAAGGCAATATCTCTGGACGCTTGACTCACGATTGTATCCTAAAATTTTATAATCAGGATGATCCCGCTTGATTCCCCAGTGTGCCATGAAGCACCAATCAAACCAAGTCCTGCGATATAGATGATTTTTGCCATAAGAACTCCTTAATAATTCTTTTGTATACTCCCGATGTTTTGTAACAGCTTCTTTTAATTCTTCCCAGATTATCTGAAGAGAATTTCTCAAGAATTTCTTTGAGCCAAGATCGTTGCTACCACTGCCTCCATAACGACGCTCGTCGCTGAAGAGCAGTCGGATCACTTCTCTCTACTGTTGCTTTATAAGGCTCATGGGTTTCGATATCGACACTCATCAATGGTTTATAGAGAGTTGGAATTGGTTTCATAACCTCACGGACAATAATCGGTTGGCCGTTAGTCATACCGCCTTCGAAACCTCCAAGGTTATTGGTACGTGACGAGTATAGCCATCTTCTTGTGACCATAGGATTTCATCCATGACTCTGACTACCCTTAAGATAACCTGCTTTAAAACCAAGACCAAACTCCACACCTTTAAAGGCATTGATAGAAACAACTGCTTGAGCTTAGTTAGCATCTAACTTTCGATCCCATTGAACATAGGAACCAAGACCGAGCAGAACACACTCCAACAACGAAGTTTCTGATTAACACCTCCGATGGTATCACCATCGCGCTTGATTTGGTCAATATAATCCTTGATTTCTTGCTCACGTTCTTGGTTAACGATAGGAAAACTTCTGACTGCGACTTAGTTTCCTAATCTCTGCGACTGTCAAGTTTTCTGGAACATTAATTTCTCCACCAAAAACCACAACATGGTTAGTAATTTTCGATATCAAGCTCAGTCAATAGTCGTTTAGCCACAGCCCCGACTGCTACTCCCTATAGTCGTTTCACGAGCAGATGAACGTTCCAAGGAATTTTCGCAAAATCATCAAAACGGTATTTGATACCTCCTACCAAATCAGCATGACTCTGGGCGAGGATGTAGGTGATTTTTTCGTTTTACTTTTAAGTTTGTCTTCAATATCCTCTGCAGACATGATATCAAGCCATTTTTGATGGTCTTTGTTAATGACATCCATGGTAATCGGAGCTCCTGTCGTCTTTCCATGACGAACACCAGAAGTGAAGACAACGATCGCTCTCAATCTTCATGCGACCAGCACGACCGTAACCACCTTGGCGACGTTGAGATCCTCATTGATATCCTCGGCAGTCAGCGAAGGCCTGCTGGAATTCCTTCAATAATCGCTGTCAGACGAGGACCGTGTGATTCTCCTGCTGTTAAATATCTCATACATTCTCCTATTTTGCAAGTAATCTTTTCATTTCTTCGAGTGAGACGGGGTGAATAGTAGCTGAGACCAAGCTCTGGTACCAAAACTAACTTCATAGTGTTTCACGCGCTTTTTATCATGAGTCAAGGCCTGATAGTGCTTATCAACATCCCAGTTTTCATAATCAACAGGAAGGCCAAATTTCTGACACATTTCTCGGATTGACTGAGTGATTCCAACTGGCATAAGGCCTTTTTGTTCAGCCACCTTAGAGACCTGAACCATTCCCATCGCTACTGCCTCTCACCCGTGCATGACACGTCCATAACCAGCAGTCGCTTCAATAGCATGACCAATTGTGACCAAAGTTAGATGAGAGAAATGCCGTTGTCCACCCATCTTCAACTACCATCTTGCGCTTGACCTGGCAGGAATGTCAATCAAAGTCTTCTGAATGCTCCAAAATACTTCCACAGACCCATCCATTTCAGATAATAGGTCCCAGATTTCTGATCTTCAATGCCATATTTAATGACTTCACCCATTCCTTCAACTCAACTCTCGTTTACCTAGGGTTTCAAGAACAGTTAGTCAATCGAAAACACCATCTGGCTGGGCAAAAGTTCTACCATATTCTTAGCAAAAAGGAGTATTCACCCTGTCTTACCACCGATTGAAGAGTCGACTTGAGCAGTCAAACTGGTCTGAATTTGAACAAAGTGAATACCGCGCATATAGGTAGAAGCTACAAAACCAGCCAAATCAATAACGACACCACCACCTAAAGCTACGATGCTGTCACTGCGGAGTCACGTCTTGCTTGACCAAAAATTCATAGCTTTTTGAACCGTGGTTAGATTTTTCGTCTTCACTTCTAGGAAGTCAAAAACTGCCACTTGAAAACCAGCATCCTCTAGGCTCAATTTAACTTTTCTGCATAGAGAGAAGCCACATGGTTATCGGTAATGATAACGACTTTTTGGTTGCCAAAGATTCCCGCAACCATTTTTCCTGTTTGAGACAGGCATCCTTTTTCAATCTGAATATCATAAGGATGGTGGGGAAGGTCTATCTCTGATTTTCATAGCAGTTCTCCTTTTTTCTTTATTGATATTTTGTTTTAATAATTCCCAGATTTGATCGGTTGGCATTTGCTTACCTGTCCGACAACTGAAAAGCTTCTGCGACTTGGTAAAGCAACATGCCTAGGCCATTAACAGCGTGATTTTCTGGTCCTTACCCACTTTAGAAAATGGTGTTTCAAAGGGTTGATAAATTACATCAGCTACCAAAAAGCTTCTGGATAAAACAATATTTCTTTGAATTGGCAGAATGCTCCATCCATACCCACATGGTCCGCAGTACAAGAGGTCGGCTTTAGTGATGCTGTCTTGAAGATCTCGAACATCTTCTAAAGCAAATAAATCTACTTTAAATCCTGTTTCATTTTGTATCGTAAGGGTCTTGTTTTCTATTGGAAGGAGCGTACAAAAGACAGAAACCGCCATCCCATCTAAGATTGTCTTGCGCTAAAATTGCTTTAGCCGCACCGCCAGCACCTAACAAACCATTCTTTTCCCAGATATTTTAAAAAGAAGGCAAGCTCTTAAAGAAATCCCTTGCCATCTGTGTTATATCCAATTAAAGTTCCATCACGGTTCACAACCGTATTGACAGCACCAATCAAAACGAGCTTCTTCGCTCAACTTATCCAGATAAAGGGAATGACCTGCTCCCTTGTAGGGCATAGAAAGATTGATTCCATACATCCCGAGTAGCGACGAATATTGGCAGCGTTTCCGAAATGCCAAGTCAGTCAACTTCTACTTCTAAGCTAGATAAACACCGTTGGTGTTGGTTGCCTCAAAAGCGCTGTGGCTAGAATAAAGGAGAAATGGTGTGTTTGATAGGATTGGCGACTACAGGTCGCTTAAACGTGTGCTCAGCCATCAATCTTCAGCTGAGTTCTCAGTTCTTTTCTATGCTAGAGTAAATCTGTCCTGGAGCACTAGCTTCATCCAGACTTGCAAAAGAAAGACCAGCTAGAGCCTGTTGCATCCGAAGTATTGCGAGTCCTCGCCCACTTTCCCCATAGAGAGTGGTTACATATCTTGTCTCTAGGGTTCCAACGTTTTGAAAGCCACGTGTAAAATTCATCAAATCGGCTACATCTTCGTTCTGTGTGAGCCGTACTGCTGCTATTTTCACAACTTTTAGGATCAAACTTGTCAACCTCAAGATAGAATTTCCATTGGATTTTCCGGTTTCTTGGAAGTTATGATACTCAAGACAAGGTTTGGAAACTCCAACATCTCCTCCAAAAACTTATGCTATAGCAAATAAAAATACTCAAAATCAATATAATCCCTGGTTGACGATAAAGCTGTGCTACTCCTTAATGATTTGGACATATTCTTCTGAAGAGAGCTCAGATTTGAGCCACCCTCAGCTCCGAGTACGCAAGGTGAAAACAAGCTCACACGACCCACTGCGAATTTTTCAAAGCCTAGCGGGTGCTACCTGCAAAATAGCTTTCCTTGGGTAAGAAGTTCGTGCTCGCCCACTCAATGATATCGGCATCATGATACCGCGTCACATCATTAGCCTCGAGCCTCCTCTCAAACTTTTCGCATTACGGAAACAATTAATTTCGTTTACTAAACTTCATAGGTAATCACTTTGAGTAATTACTACTTTCTATCTCATTGCTTAGACCAAAGTTCTGCTGGGAAGTCCATATTTATTTAAAATCTGGTACTTTCTTCCTGCAAATCCTTTGTTGATTTGTTCTAGTAATTTTGACGAGAAACATCAGCCGCATTGGGTACTAGCGATGATAATGATTCCATCTGATTTAAAATCTCTAGGCTTTGGGAATCAATTTATGGCAATCCTTAGCTATAGAGAAAGTTTGTTTTTTATTTCGGGCAAAGCTAGGCGGATCCAGAACAATCACATCGTAGCTCAAACCCTTCCTCTTAGCATATTTAAAGTATTCAAGACATCCATGACAAGCACCGATGATGATCAAGACTCGTGTCCATTAGCATGAAAATGTATTTCTGATAATTCTCTTCGAACGCTTCACAGATCCACAGTAGTCGCTCTTTAATTGGCACCTTCCCATGGTCAGCAAAGAACTGAGAAGGTCATGTATAGGAAACATATTGAGTAAGGATTTCCCATAGCTAAAACCATCAACTAAGCTCCCACGAATCACGTTGATCCAAGAAAATTCCAGTCATAAGACCATTCATAAAGACTTGGTACAAGACTCCATTTTCAAGAACAGGTGAAAATCACGCTTTCTTGACCATAGATAAGGAAGACCTTACACCCAGACCCTTAAAGCGAATCTTTTCATAGGCACCCAAGACTTTGGAAATACCCGAGCAAAGTACTATAATCTCTTGACGAAGCTATAGATATAGGAGTTATACCAAGAAAACAATATAACTCCATAAAGATCCAGTGTCATGCCACCAAATCCATCGCCTTCTGATTAAACAAACGCAGCAGCGTTGTCAACTCATCTTTGATAGTAGGTAGCGCGTCTTTGTTTAGTTTTCAAACAATCTTTCAAAACTTTTTGATCAGCAGCTTTTGGTTGGTTACAAACCAACCAATCCTTTATTTTGGCGAGATAAATAAGCTTCTCTCAAAAATTTTGCTTTGGCTGAAAAGCTCAACTTCTTGATTAGTTTCAGATAAGTCTGAAAATCAACTTCTTCCAAAAGAAGCTGTCCTTTATGGAGCTTTTTTCGACACGCCGACTGACGAATACTTTATTCATAGATACACTATATCAAATTTGTTGAATTTCACAAAACAGAAACTGGTTTTCTACATTGATTTCATATAGAAAGATGGCCCTTATCCTTCATTTTCATCAATCGCTTTCAGCAGACAGTCTTCATATTTTCCACGTGTCTAAGATATGGACATAGTAAATATCACCTGTATATTTTTACAGCGCGCAAACGTTTGCGTATTGCACAGCTTTGTGGTAAAATGATTGTCAAATTGTTAAGTATGAGGACTTTCTATGAAAAATCAAACCCTAATGCAATATTTTGAGTGGTATCTCCCCCATGATGGAAAACACTGGTCACGACTAACTAACGATGCTGAACACCTAGCTAACTCTGGGAATTAGTCACATCTGGATGCCACCTGCTTTTAAGGCTGTGGCAAACGTGAAAAGATGTCGGTTATGGAGTCTCATGGATCTATTTGACCTTGGCGATCTGGACCTCAAAAAGGAACTGTCCGTACCAAGTATGCTTCCAAGAAGATTATCTCCGGCCATTCAAACACTGAAATCATTGAATCCAACCGATGCTGATGTCGTCTTTAAACCACAAGGCAAATGTAGTAGGACCGTTTAGAATCCTTCCAGTTATTGAAGTCGACCCAGAAAATCGCACAATCGAACTAGGAGAACCTTTCACCATCAATGGCTGGACCGGTTTTACTTTTGATGAGACAAAACACCTGCATAACGATTTTCACTGGCACTGGTACCACTTCACAGGAACTGACTATGATGCAAAACGACGTAAGTCTGGTATCTATCTTATTCAAGGAGAAAATAAAGGTTGGGCTCAAGGAAGAATTAGTCGACAATGAGAACGAAATTACGACTATCTCTCACAAAAGAGACCTGATTTCAAACACCCCTGAAGTCATCCAGAATATCTAAGGATCAAGCAAATTTTGTTTATCGAAACGACTGGTGTAACAGGTTTCGCTTGGATGCAGTTAAGCATATTGACTTCTTTTCTTTATGCGTAATTTCAATACGCGATATCAAGGAAAATATGGTCAAGACTTCTATGTTTTCGGAGAATTCGAATCTCGATAAGGAAGCTAATCTGGATTATCTTGAAAAGATTGAAGAACGCTTTCTTGATCTTGCTGATGTTCAGCCTCATACATGAATCTCTTTGAGGCAGGTCGGGTTGAGCTGGATCATTATGATTTAACAACTATCTTTTGATGATGTTTGACTCAATCAATCCAGATCGAGCTGTAAACTTTGTCGACAACCATGATACTCAACGAGACAAGCTTTTAGAATCTATTGTAGAAGAATGGTTCAAACCAGCAAATTTCATGCTCTTATTCTCCCACGTCAAGAAGGGCTTCCATGTGTATTTACGGAGACTACTACTTTGGTATCTCTGGTCAATATGCTCAGCAAGATTTTTAAAGAAGTTCTTGACCATTTGCTAGCTATCCGAAAAGTGGTTAGCTACGAGAGCAAACGGACTACTTTGATGGACCCTAATTGTATCGGTTGGTTGTTCTGAGCTGACAACCAATCACCTATCGCAAAGTTTCATCTCAAACGCTCAAGAAATTACAAAACTATGTTTGTTGGTCCAGAATGGCTGACTGTTTTTGTTGATTTACTTGGCAACTCATATTCAGAACAAGTAACTATTACCGCTGAAGGATATGGTGTGATTTTCCAGTTGTTGAACGTTCAGTCAGTGTTTGGGACTACATATAGCATTGAAAAAATCCTTGCTCATGGCAAGTTTTTATTGCTAAATATTAGTCTTTCCAAAGATCCATGGCATTTTAAAATCAGATGAAACCCGAACATTTTGAGTGTTCGTCGCCTCTCTCTGACGTTTCTGCTTCTACCCAACATCCTTAATCCTTCCATGACGCCAGTTGCGTAGGATAGCTTGGATATATTTCCAATTTGGTTTTCCATTTAAACAGCTTTCACGTAAGGCTTCTGTTATCAAATCCGCACTAGTTCCGCCCTCTTTTCAAACCTTTTCAAGTCTTCAATTTCAAATGGGCTCAATAGACGACCTAGTTCCTGTTGGTGAAAGTATCCACCAAGCTCTTTTTAAATCATTCTGAGCTGGTTTTCACTTGATTTGAACTTGTTTTTCAAAAAGTTGGTCTAGGCGCTCCAAGGCAGCACAGTTGCAACAAAAAATAACTTCAATCTCTCCATTTAGCTCAATTGTACGATATTGAGTAAGCTTTTATCGCATTTAAGCGTGAAATAGCTTGATTGACTTCAGTGACCTCTTTTGCCAATTTTTTCAGCGATTTGACTTACACGTAACTCACCCAAAGCCGTTGTATTCTTTGTAGGTAAGAATTGCCAAACCAAGAAATCATCGTTCGACGAAACAGTTGATTGTAATGTAAAAGCAGCATACCGGCAACACTAAGTTTCCTGATTTGAAAAAGGTCTAAATATGTCATAATTCCTCTTATAACATCCAAAATGAGACACATCATCTTCACACTCTTCCACTCAAAAGGCGTTTCAGTATACGCACAATTTACCCAGTTACCGAAAAAAGAGGTCAGCAGATGAACCCACCTCAGGCTACAAAGCCCACATCGTCATCATTTTGAAATAATTTTCTGGTATATGTGATTCAAACCAGCATCTAGATCTCTAAAATATTCCTTTGCGAGCGTATCATGATCATACCTAAATGCCCAAAGTTAGACTCTCTCAACTGACCTGCAAGGATAGAGACTCCTACCTCTTCTCCTGATGCTAAAATCTCTAGATTTGTTTTGTTTAGAACATTATCTTCTTTGTGACCTCTGTATGGCGAGAATGAGGGACATATAAATCATCAAAACCTCTCAGTAGAAGATGACCTTCTTTCAAAACATCTTGAGAATAAACCCAGAAAGCTTCTGGTCCATCTGGTATTTATCTACGCTTATAGCGATAGTATAGACCCGCTTGTGCTCCCCAGCAAATATACAGGGTTGAAAAGACATGAGTCTTAGACCAATCGATAACCTTAGTAAATTCCTCCCAATAGTCCACTTCTTCAAAAGGGAGATGTTCAACTGGAGCACCTGTAATAATCAAGCCATCAAAATACTGGTCTTGAACTTCTGAGAAGGTCTTATAAAAAGTCTTCATGCTCAGAACGAGTTGTTTTCGACTGATGACTTTCCATATATAAAAATTCAATATTCTAACTGCAAAGGAGTATTGGCCAATGGCGTAAAAGCTGAGTTTCTGTAACCAATACCAGTGGCATCAAGTTTAAAATCAGAATTTTCAGTGGTCGAATATCCTGATGAGCCGCCCTCTGGTCATCCATGACGAAAATATTTTCCGTTCGTAAAATCTCAACTGCTGGTAATTTTTTATCAATTCGAATCGGCATAGAAATCTCCTTACTGTATCATATTGGACTCAAGTAAACATGGTATCGTCAACGGGGAAAAATGCTGACGTTTCTCTTTCCCTTTATTATACTGTATGAAGATATAGTTTCAATTTATAGTTTTCTAACTAGATATAGCTTATTTTATATCAATGAAGAAATGTTCTAGGGACCGTTTTTCATTAATAATGCAGCCAGCACTTTGTAGTCGTGATCTCCGGATTGGCTTCACGACCTGTGAGTTCATCCAGTTCGATCAAGAAGTGCACAACCTCTACGACTCCACCCAATTTTTCAATCATTTCGATGGTTGCTTTTAATAGTTCACCTGTTGCCAAGAGGTCATTCATCGATAAGAAATACGTTGTCCTGGTTTGATAGCATCTGCATTATTTATACGGTCATACACTCTATTCTTTTTCGTAGTCCGCTGAAATGACTTCACGTGGCAACTTGCCAGGTTTACGAACAGGCGCAAACCAATTCTCAAACTCAAAAGCGACTGGACATCCAACGATAAATCCACGAGCTTCTGGTCCCATTGATCATATATCAATCTGTTAGTAGCAGTGTTACTGAACAATTTCACGAACAGCGTAACTGTACATTTCCATCTGCCATCAATAATGGGCCAATATCACGGAAATGCTAATGCCTTCTTGAGGATAATTTTCAATACTTGCAATGTAATCTTTTAAGTTCATATAGCGTTTCTCTCCTTTTAAGTTTTTACCCCTATTATACCATACTCCTAGCAAAAGGCAAAATCGAAGTGCCTGACACTTGGTACAGGACTTTCTATTTTTCTTCCACATGTGCTAATATCTCGCTAAACGAAGTGCTTGCTTTTGCTTTAGAGCTGATTGCCTGCGATCTTGTTGATGCGCCACTCGCTCAAAAGTATGACATGGTTTCAAAAACTCTCTCTTGGCAATCCGACATCCAGTAACAGATTGGAATTTTGGCACGTTAGAGTTCTTCTTCTTGCTAGTAAACCTACTTCTGTAGACGCGTCCCCATAAAGAGTGCTTTGTCAAAAAGATTTGGGTCATAAAATGAACCCTCAATTATATATATCCCTTGCATTTCTCACTTCTCACCCTTACTCGTGAGAGCAAACTTTTCTACCTGTCCCCAGGAATAAAACTGCCAGTCTTTCTTCGGAAATGGTCGAGTAGGAAAACCTTTGCACATTTCAAACACTTTATCCGAAAAGAAGTCGTAAACGTTGATACAAAATGAAACCAACGATGATGATTGTTAATAGAGGATGATTGCCACCAATCCTCTGCTGGTGCTTCTTTCGATAGGTCAGAAAACGAAAGTATCCATAGAAAGTAGAAGAGTTTTCAATTTTAGTAGGTAAAGAATAAGGCTCTCAAAACGATTTTCATCACCATTTAAAAATTGTTTCTTCCATTATGCCAACTCACTTAAATATTCAGCGTTCATATTTTTCAAGCAAGGCTTCATTCTTCATCTAGCTCTTCTCTGAAGAGTAGCTGCTTCCCAAAATCAGGTTTCTCGTTGGCCTGCATTTCCTTCTTCAATAGCAGAGATACGATCTTCCAAGGTTTCAATATCGCCTCAATGCTCGCTCCACCCTGCTTTTCTTGGTAATATATGCTTCTTCACGGACTTTGGCAACTTTTCCTTGTCAGCTTCTTGACTTGCGTTACTGCTCTGCCGCCTTTTCATCCAGATAGTCAGTGAAACTTATAGAAAGGACGAATGGTCCCATTCTCAAAAGCGAGAATCTTGTTGCTACCTTTATCAAGGAAGTAACGGTCGTGGCTAACTGTTAAAACAGGCCCCTGCAAAGCCTTTGCAAGAAATTCTTTCTAAAAACCGTTAAGGTTGCAATATTCAAATCATTTGTTGGCTCTGTCTAAGAGGAGGACATTAGGCTTTTTCAAGAAGTAATTTGAGGAGATAAAGACGTTTCTTCTCTCCGCACTGATAATCCTCAACTCGCGGTTGCAACGAGGTGTTGATCGTGAAAAGGAACTGCTCTAGCAACTCAGCGATAGATGTCGTAGAACCACCACTGGTCTTGACTTCTTCGCTACTTCCTGCAGAAGTTAATAACCTGCTTGCTTTCATCCAAACCTTCGATTTGTTGAGAGAAATAAGTGATGCGAACCAAGCCCGATAATAACTGACCAGTTATTCGCCATGAGACTTCCTGCAATGAGATTGAGAAGAGTTGACTTCCAAACACCAGCTGTCCCCAACGATTCCGATACGGTTCTTTGGCTTGGACCAAAAGGTTGTTGGAATCTGCAAAATTGGGCTCGTCACTCGTAGCAAGCGGAAATATCCTTAAACCCTGATGACCTTTTTACCGATACGGTTAGTTTCAAAAATTATGCTTTAAGTCTGTCTCTAACACTAGTATCTGAAACTTCCTTCTTCAAGTCATGGAAACGATTGATGATGAGCTTGTTGCTTGGTCGCACGAGCTTTTGAGGTTGTCGTCTCATCCAAGCTAATTCTTGTTTGTGTTGTTCCTTTGTGAAGAAGAGTCAAGATCGCGTTCATCCTGTTCTGCCTTGAGACGAACATATGCAGTCTTGGTAATTTCCTTTGATATTTGTCAAACCTGCTCTGTCCGTAACCAAAGATTCGCGCAGAGTATCTAGAAATAGCGATCGGGTGATGAAGAGCAACGTCTTCTTGGAATTCTTCTAAGAAGAGGGTTAATCCATTCAATGGTCGCAATATCCAAGTGAAGGTGGCTCATCAAGAAGCAAGAGATCATGATTTCAAAAGCACTTGCGCTAATTGAAACCCCGTCTTACGAAGACCACCCGACAAAGCTCCAACAGGAGTTGATAAGTCTCGAATACCTAGTTTACTGAGTACCGTTTTGTTCCTGGACTCTCAATTTCCCCAAGCTTGAGGGAACTATCTCAGCCATTACCCGTTCTGTTATCATTCCTGTTTTGTCCTCACTATAGTTAAGCATGAGCAGTTCATACTCACGAATTAGCTGGATTTCTTTCAAATCACTTGATAGAACCGTATCCAAAACGGTCTTGTTATCATCATCAAAATCCGATCCTGGGTCAAGTAGCCAATCTTGTAATCATTCTTGCTGAAATGGGCTTACGTCACCATCAAAACCGAAACCCAGGAAAGCATATTCAAAAGGGTTGTTTTACCGGTTCCGTTGACACCGATAAGACCAATTCTGTCCAAGTCATGGATGATAAAGGAAATAATCTCCTTAAAGACTGTCTTGTCACCAACGGATTTACTCAGTTTTTCACACAAAATCACCATTTTCTCCCTTAAGTAAAGCATGAATGGCTTCCACTTCATTATCTAGATCACCATCCACAATAGCATACTCAATTTCTTCTAAAACATCCCCCTAATTCAGGACCTGGTTGATAGCCGTATTCTTTTGATGAGAATACCACCATTGATTTGCATTTCTTTTCTATCATGAATGGTCAAGCCTTCGTAGGTTTCCTGTGATCGCTTGTGGGTTGACTTCCTCCCCTTGAGCTCATGGAAGATTTTCAGCCTGTAGAATCAAGTCCAAATCAAATCGGTAACAATCACGCTTGCTTAGTTCTCCCTCATCTCTAAGAGCAAAATTGTCAATAAATCCGAACTGCTTGGCAAACTGTCGATGTCTTCAATGTTTTAAAAATTTTTGAGCATCTTTCACTTCTAAAGCCCATAAAAGTGCGTGCACCCAGGCTTGTTCAGAAGTTTCAAAAGTGAAATCACCTCAAATCAAACAAAGACTGGAGTTTATCCTGGACTATCAGCCATATCTGGAAGATACAATCATAAGTGCTTCGCTTGCAATCATAGAAGATAAAACCTACTCGCCAACAAGGAGCTAGCAAAGCTATCAAACTCGACAACAGTGCGCTCCACAGAAATTTTCTCTAAGAGTGCGTTAAGGTTCCTATCGCTTCAAAAGTTTCTTGCTCGAGCCAAAACCAAGACTAGCCTGAAAACGAAATCCACGCATACGCAGGCATCTTTCGTTGAAACGTTCACTCACAATCAACTGCTCTGCAGACTTGGATTTTCTAAATCTTGTAAACCATTAAACAACTGACAATTTTCCCTGTCTCATCTAAGGCAAAGCTTAACGTGAAATCACGACGCTTTAGGTCCTCTTTCTAAAGAACGCACAAAACGAAACTGAACTCGGTCTATGATAGTCTACATAGGACATCTTTCTGTTCTGAATGTGGTTACTTGCACTTTTCATCTCCGCTGGGTTCAAAACTCAAAAACGGTTCCTGGGTGCTCAATCCCGATATCGTGAGAGAAAATCTGCTTGGGTTTCTTCTGGATGATGAAGTCGCGATATCCAATATCATGGATAGGGACGATTGAGTAGGGCATCCCTAACAGAGCCACCCACAAAATAAGCCTCAAATCCCGCTTTAATTTCTTTTTCTAATATTGGTAAAAGCCTTCTGAAATTCAGAAGGCATTTTTGTTAATTTCATAGTAAGTGTTCTAATCCATAGAGCAAGCTCATGACGCTTGACAACTTTTGATTCCCAAATTCACCCTGTCATGAAGGAGCTACGATCATAGTGAGTCATGACGCAGGGTCAATCCTTTCCTGATTTCAAAAAATAACTTCCTCGATGAGCTACCAAAACTGGGCAAACGAACTGAATGGATACGCATGCCATCAAATACCACTCCACGTGCACCAGCAATGAGTTCTTCCTCATCAGGCACCTTCTTGTTGGCTAGATTCAAGAACTTCAGCCATCAATTCAGCTGTTTTAATAGCTGTTCCACTTTGAGCATCTTTCTTCTTATCACAGATGCAGCGTTCAATAATTCTACATTTGGGGAAGTATTTAGTCACTTCGTGCCTTTCAGAAATCACGAGAGAAGACAGCACCCAAGGCAAAGTTAGGAGCAATCACCCAAGCCTTTGGAACGAGAAAATTCAGTTCTTCTATCTCTTGACTGGTGAAACCTGTCGTTCCAACCATTGGAGCAAAGCCATTTTCAAGAGCAAAGGTATTCTCATAGGCGACAGCTGGTGTAGTAAAGTTCACCCAAACATTCGTTTCAAAACCATGTCATTCTATCATTGAAAACAGGAATTCCTTGCCACTCAGATGCAAGAATTCAAAAGAACCAAATGGTTACTAGTTCAAGTTCAGAATCAGACAAAACCATCTGACAAGCGCTTGTCCCATTCTTCCCTAAAACCTGCAATAATCACCGAATATCATCTCTATCTCTACCCTATCTAAGATACGAAGGACGTTATCTTCACCCATGTTATGAGACTATACTATGGGAATATAGCTCAAAGTTGATACTACCTTCTCACCAAGGTGAGTCCTGATGACACTGGCTCGCTGCCGTAATCGAATGTCCGTAGTTACCACTGTCTAACAAAAGCTGACGCAAGTCTGTCAGCTTTTGAGGAGCATTCCCATGAATTACAGTAATCTGATAATTTCCATTACTTGTTACTTTTGACACTTCAACCAAACGTTTTGTTGCTTTCTTCACACGAACCTTCTCATAAACTTCGATAACACCTTGGTCATTGAAATAGAAATTGGCTTTATCGTTAAGAAGGTTTCCAAAATGGTCAAGGGGTTAAGCCTGATAAATGACCACTTTAACCAAATGATCAAGATCATCTACCATGATAAAGGCAGAAGGCTTTCAATCTGTCTGTTAACTTATTCAGGTATAGACTGAAATCATCACCTTGCTCAGACCACTGAAACACACTTTCTTCCACCATGAAACCTAGTGGTGCACTTGTAATTGGAGTATCAGAAAAGCAATGGTTAACTTTCGAACTCATCCGTCATCATATATTGTATATTCTGGTGAAATTCCTGAGATTCCTGTGGAAGAAAGGAAGAGACCCAAACATGAGTATAGCCTTTTCTTTCAATGACGATAAATTTCATCCAATTTGCAATACTTGGTTGACTTGTTTCAGGTAGCTCAGATGAATGGTTTCATTTTTTCATAAAATTTTGAGCGGTTAGATTTACACCTTCAACATACTTCCCGCCCGTCGATATTATTCACAGGAATGCCCATAGCACAAATAACCTTCTTTCCGCAAGGTTTCCGCTTGTAGAAAAGTTGGCAGATGAGTCTACAGGACCGCTAATTTCATTCTTTAAAACTCCAAATTAATTCCTTGGTAAATCTAGTGTAATTTCGTCACTTCATAAGTCAAACGGTTTAGCATATCCAAACAAGGACGAGCAAGTGTCTCAACTTCTTCTTGACTAAAGTCACTTTGGTTGGTCTACGATATGACCTTCTACGTGGTTTACTTGAGAAATAGTGCCACTAATCTCACACAAATTTATCAAAGACAATCATAAAGCTCAAACAACTACGAGAGAAGTCACTTGATTTTCTTGGTCATGTTGAAGTAGTTGGAAGTTCACATCAACCTTTGTTTCAGGAATTCCGTTTTCATTTTCTCCCATTCAAAATTACGTGCATCAAAGTGATACTGGACTAACAACAAATTCTTGTTCACGTTTTAAATTCATCATATTCTCCATGGTTACAATTACTTTGACATTGCAACATATTTTCTTATTTTCGCTAACTCTTTCCTTAACCTGATTTCTGCTTTTCACAACTTCAGCAATAGTATCCTTACATAGTAGTTCACTTTTCAGTTGTTGGTGCTTCGTTACGACACGCAAGAGTGGCTCAGTTCCACTTAAGAACGAGAATACGTCCGTTACCCGCCATCTCTTCTTCCATCTTATCGATAATAGCCTGATAGCTGGTACTTCCATGGCTTTGTTCTTCATGGTGTTTTCCACACGGATATTAACCAATTTTTTTTGTGGGTAAATCGTTACTTCTGAATAACTGAGATAAGGTCTTACCTGTTTCTGCATAATCTTAGTCAATTGAACTGCTGAAAGTTGACCATCACCAGTTGTATTGTAGTCCATCAAGATACCTGTGACCTGACTGTTTCCACCGAGATTGTAGCCTGATTTTCTCATTTCTTCAATCACATAGCGGTTCCAACAGCAGTAACAGCTTTATTATCACCTTCACGGTCCAAGGCCTTATGGAAACCAAGGTTGGACATAACTGTTGTTACAATTGTAGCTTTTGTGCCAATTGACCTTTTTCAGAAAGGTATTTACCGATGATATACATAATCTTATCACCGTCGACAATCTCACCATTTTCATCGACTGCAAATCAAACGATCGCTGTCCCCATCAAAGGCCAACCAATGGCAGATTGACTTTCTTTACAAGTTCTTTGGTGTTGCTTCTGGAGAGTTGAACCAACATTCAAATTAATATTCAAGCTGTCTGGCATTTCTCCAATAACAGTGATTTGAGCACCCAAATCTGTGCACTTGACGAGCACTCCTGCAGGCCGCCTCCATTTGTGCAATCTGTTACCTTCACATCCTTCAAGAGCTGTTCCAGTTGAACTAGGTGGGCTTCATACTTGCGTAATCCTTCTAAAATCAACAACAGCACTAATCCTTCAGCACTTCTGGATGTGGAGAGTATCTTCACTCGCGTCAAGCAAGGCTTCGATTTCTGCTTTATCATCGTCCAATTTTAAACCATCTCCACCAAAGAATTTTAATTCCGTTATCAAGGGCTGGATTGTATTGTTGAAATCACACCCCAGCACCCCTCGCTCCCTCAGTTTCACCTGCGCTACTGCCAGTTGCAAGAACCCAAGCTTATAAACGTGAATTCCAACTGAAAGAAGACCAGCAATGAGAGCCGATTCTAACATTTGACCTGAAATACGTGTATCACGTCCTACGAAAACTTGAAAGGCGCTTGTCGCATGTTGACTGGAGACATATCTCCAAGCGACTCCACTTAAAGGCCAATTCCTGGCGTTAATTTGCTTGTTTCTCCACGGACTCCATCCGTTCCAAAAATATTTACCCATTTTAATATTCCTTCTAGTTTAATATTGATTTTGAAGAATCTGACTTCTGTCTCAGCTGACGTCGTTGAAGAGTTTTCTGTAGACGAAGTAATACTTGTCGAGGTTGTACTACTTTGTTGTTCTGGCAGGTTTGGTCGTTACTTACATAGTAGTTTCCAAAAGGGTGTATAATCTGTTGGTAAGACTGGATCCATTTTTGCTCAACTGTTGCAAAGGAACCGATCCAGAATAAAGCCCCTGTAATCTGTTCACTCGTTGGTAAAACTGCAACAATCCGACTTAATTTTAGATAGTGCAATCCATCACTAGTTACTGAAATTCTTTTTCTTGTTATCAGAAACAGTAACTCGCTCATTATAATACGCTCATCAATTTGACTAGAATCGATTTGAGGTACAACAGCATTATCCCTCAGACCTCTACCAATCTTGACTGTGATCTTTGTGCAGGTTAAGTACAGCCGTCAAACCACTTGGAAGATTTTCTATGGTCAAGGGGAACTTCAATCGTTCCTTTTTCCTGTAGCCTGCGTCAAATCAGCAGTCACTTTAAATTTACGAGTGCTCTCCTGCATTTCACTAGCCAAGTGATTAATGATTTGAACCCGTTAGAAATACCGTTACTCAGAGCTAAAAACCACTGATAAAATACTGCTCACTATCATAATGAATATCAATCGGTACATTGACTACCGTATTGGTATAGGCTCAGTTTTTGTTTGTCTTGGTGTTGGTATTGTTTTGATAATTGACTTCATGATGTTGCATAGATAAATAGGACACATGCAAAGAGTGAGCGAGGAGATGATATAAAGATCATTTCTTTTCATTATTCCAGCCTCCTAATAGACGTTCTTTTTAAGCTTGGTTCTTAGCATCCTTAGATTCTAGAATACGACGAAGTTCTTCTTCGAATTCTTCCAAACTTAGATCATGTTTGAAGACACCCATTGTAGGTAATCGAAATTCCACACCAGTTTCCTCTGATACCACAAAAAGTAAGGGCATCTGAAACTTCTGATAAACCTATGGTCGCGACGGTGACGAGTTCCGGAACTCTTTGGAAATGCCTGTGTTTTTAAATAGTGGTAAATAGGCAGAAGTCAGCTGCAATCCGATTCCACTGATAATGACTGCACCGTCATGGAGAGTAATAGGGATAAAGATGTTAATTAACAATCAGCAGAAATCTTAGCATCCAGCGAATTCCTGTAACGATGTACTCCTGCAAAAAAGGTTCTCACACGTTGAACCGCAACCAAGGCTCCAATCTTTCGCGGCTCATACTCAACCGATTTTACAAAAGCCTGTACCCATTCCTTGCCTTCCGAACTCATAGGAGTATTTGAAAAGTCCTAGCTCGACCTAATCGTTCCAAACCTGTCTCGAATTTCTAAGAAAGATAACAACCGCAATAACTCCATAGGTAATCAATTGATTAATCAACCAGGAAATAGTCGTCAAGCCCAAAAATTAGCCGCAATCTGAGCTTAAGATAAAAACTAAATCGCCTCGAACCAAAATCATAATCTTGTTCCTGCACTGATTTTGTAAATTGATATAAGATATAAGCAACGATTAGAATATCAATCACATTTATCGCAATACTCAAGGACTGGAAAACAAACTAGACCAGTATTGAAGATTAGATAATTAAGGAAAATTCATCCTGTGTCCCTCTCCAAAAGCTTCTCTTCATTATACCATTTTTGTTTAGGCTTTTCTCCCCTACTCTCATTTTAAATTACAGAAAATATGATAGAATAAAATGATAAAATGAAAACAAGGAGAAACCATGTCTGAACTATATGATATCAATTATCGTAGGTGGCCCAGTTGGTCTTTTCGCAGCCTTTACGCTCATCTTCGTCAAGCCAAGCAAATCATTGATTCTTCCCACAACTAGGTGGTCAACCTGCTATCCTTCTTTATCCTGAAAACAAATTCCTGATGTGCCAGGTTTCCAAACCTTACAGGGAAGAATTGACTAACTCGTCTCTTGGAACAACCTCGAAGTGATTCGAGATTAATCTTTTCACCTCAACGAAACCGTTCTCGAGATTAAAAAGAAGATGGTGTTTAAGATTACAACTACTAAAGGCACTCATACTTCCAAAGCTGTCAATATAGCTATGGGTGTGTGGTGCCTTTAAACCGCGTCCACTGAATTAGAAGGCGTTGAAGGTTGCGAAAAATATCCACTATCACGTTTCTGGAACATTCAACAATATGCTGGTCAGAAAGTAACGATTCGGGTGGTGGAGATTCATGTAATCGGGCCTTATTTTTGAAAAGATTGTTCTACTACACTTGTTCATCGTAGAGATAACTTCGTGCCCTTGAACATAGTGTGTACAAGCCCCTAAAAGAATCATCTGTAAGTATCAAACAATTATTTGTGCCAAGTCAACTCCTTGGAGATGGAAAACTTTAGATAAGTTTGAAATTACAAAAAGTTAAATCCGATGAGACTGAAACCATTGAACTTAATTTCACCCTTTGTCAACTATGGGTTTCAAATCTTCTGTCGGTAATCTTTAAAAAATTGGGATTAGAACTGAATCGTCATAAGATTATCGTCAATAGCAAGCAAGAATCAAGTCAAGAAGGAATTTACGCTATTGGAGACTGTCGCTAATACGAAGGCTGCAGTAAGATTGACTTGATTGCAACAGGTCTGCAGAAGCACCAACTGCTGTCACCATTAACTACATCGACCCTCAACAAAAAGTACAACCAAACACTGACAAGAGTAGAAAACCACGAACTTAGGTTCGTGGTTTTTAGTTCATTTGGTATAAAGAGACTTACTGGAATTTTACTTAAAAACCAAATAATTTGATGCTTTTCATCAATCATATGATGCAATTGTTGAAATTTATACTGGCCTCCTTCGTACTGATTTTCGATTTTTATAAGAACGTCGATAGGCATCCTCACATTCTCCTTCAATACGCTGTCGCTTTTTCCTGATTTCATCTTCTATCATATCAAACTCTCCCATTGCTTAAACCTTCAATAGCCACCCCTTTATCTTCACTCAATTTTTTCTGAATACCAGCGTTCTGATTTGCTTTTCTAAATCTGTAAAATCTTTCTAATTGTTTGGCAGTATCAAGAACCGAGTAAACTCTCTTTTGAATGACACCAACAGTTGTTTCATAGGTAACTCCTCCATCAGAATAGGCAACCTCTGTTTCTTGTACGGACTTAGGATAAACCCCAAGGAACATTACTGCAAGATACAAGTTAATTTCGCTCGCATCTTTGAGCACCATCATTATATATTTTTTGAGAACATCTAGTTCTTCTGTTACAATATGGCAAATACCTGACGCCGTAAGCTTAGCTTGTTCAGGAGTCTAGAAAGATCTGCTCATCAGATGTAAACCATCAGAAGCTGGGGACTTCTGCTTTTGAAACTCTCCATTTTAACTGGCCAGAAAGTTGTTATAAGCAACTGTACTGGTATTGAGAGAATTCTTAATTTTCCCCATCCTTATCCACAGGCGATAACCATAGGTCATATGCTGATTTACAAAACCTTTCTTGTTCACTTCACATTCAACATAATAAACCATACCTACAGAACCGACACTTCCTTTGGCGGGATCTCTACCAACCATACTAATCTTATCTTTAGGGTCAGCATAGTTATAGATTCGTCCTTTAATCTGATCGACAATTTTCTCTGTTCAGGCTAAGGATTCGGTAGACATCAGGTCCGTTATAGATATAAGCCTGTTGGATTCGTTTCGATTTGGGTCGCTCAAGAGCAGCCCATAGCATACTGAGCATCCATAGAACCAAGTGAATGCCGCCCATAGATGTTAATCTTGGAATGGGATTATTTTTCCATGATATCTTTTAAAGCTCTGGCAGAGGCCTTTAGCTGGTAGAATTGTCTCGGCCGCTAGGAATACTTTGCTTCAGGATACGCGTTCCAACTCAAGATCATTTTCTGCCCCAGTCATTCCAGACATCCCCAAAATCTGTAAAAGCATGCATTGAGCAGTAGAGCCACGAAAGAGACTGTTACCTCTTACATCCTCAGCATTTTCTTTGGACTTTACAACCGTATAAACCTGCTCACCATCATCACCCGGACACGGTTTCCATGGTTCTTCCTGTGATGTTTCGTTAAGGCCTCCAGTTCTTTTTACTCCTGGTGGAAGAGTGACATGGCCAGTATTGTCGTGTAAACTTGGGTGACAGTGCCAACGTTTCATCATATTGGTCCTTAACCCACGATTAATTGAGTTATCGTTATATTCAGTCATTGCTATCTGAAGATTTGAGTCATCGACATAATTTCTCATTTTTAGATTCCTTTAACATAGATGATAATTTAGGTGACAGTACATCCATAAGATTCATAATTACCTGAATTGTTTCTTTATTAAGCCAAAGTGAAAATCTAATTCCTATCATTATTAAAATATATCCTTACCATTAGTCCTCCCATTGATTATTATACTCTAAAGTTTCCATCAATACTCATATGATTTAATGATTCCATCTTCTGTTAATGCTTTCTTTAGAATCATTTGCCTCTTTACATGATTTTCATAAACCTTTGCCTCATCGCTGGTCGTGATGGCTATCATTTCTTGTTTTTTGATATTGGTGCATACTCCAACCTCCTACTGCGATTCCAATGACTGCTAAAATACTGATTAAAAATAATCATGCTTTTTTAGGTTTTTTCATGGTGCCTTTACGCTATCCCACTAATAAATTAGAAACGAATTTACTCTTTACAGTATAGCATAACTTTCCTCTACATTTCAGCTTTTTCAGCAGGATTTTTTACAACCGTATAAACCTGCTCCTGCTCCTGTGGTATTGTTGTAGACTTGGGTGGACAGTGTTAATTTGATCACCATTAGGAGTTTCCGCCATATGATTCAATCAAAATCTTTATATTCAGCCATTGCAGTTTGAAGATTAACTTCACTCACATATTCTTCAGTCATGATCTACCTCCCAACAACTTACTCAACTCCTCCAGAATATGTATAGCCACTGGCTCTAATTTCCCTCGCTATTTCCTTACAATACCGAATTGAATATCTAATTTTTCATTATTATTAATATAAGCTTGAACCTCTATACCTCCCATTGATTATAATATAAACTTTCACACATAGATAATTCCTTCTTTAGTAAAAGCTTTTGGATCTTTCTTTTCATATATTCTTCATAAACCTTTCGCCTCATCGCTGGTCGCAATGGCAATCATTTCTTGTTTCTGTTGATATTGGTATGCTACAACCTCCTACTGCTATTCCAATGATCATAAAATACGATTAAAATAATCATGTTTTTTAGGTTTCTTTTCATGAGCTCTTTACACTATCCTATCAATAAATTAGAAACGAACTTACTCATAGTATAGCATTAAAAAAATGATTTTCATCAAATGCCTTACACATATTTAATGATTAAACAACCACGAATCATACG
>BNJV01000758.1_pt1:0-27500 | contig 70275 bp, 113 predicted proteins | sample 8540591 | NCBI WGS metagenome assembly BNJV01 (sample SAMD00202457, study PRJDB9452) | human saliva metagenome | host: Homo sapiens
ACCTCTGATTTGATTCCCTTTGCCATCCCTTGGCCTTAACCAAGGTTGATGTTCATTGCTCTTTGGAGAAACGAGAAGAAGGGCAAGGAGGGGTAATCTATGAGGTCAAGGTAAGAGCCCAGGTGGAGACTAAGGGGCAGACTGGTGTTGAGATGGAGGTTTTACGGCCGTTCAAGTAGGACTTTTAACGGTTTACGATATGTGTAAGGCTATTGATAAAGGAATGGTGATGGGTCCCGTATACTTGGTGGAAAAAAATCAGGGGGCAAGTCTGGTCACTTTGTGCGCTAAATCTTGTAGAAATTTCCTAAATTCTGTAAAATATATAAGGATATACAGCTGTTGTAAAAAGCTTGTAAGAGGCTAGAAAGGCCACCTATGGAAATTGTATTATATGAACCAGAAATTCCTGGCAATACAGGTAATATTGCCCTGTCTTTGTGCGGCTAATCACATGACCTTGCATCTCATTAAACCCTTGGGTTTTTTTCTATTGATGACAAGCATGTTAAACGGGCCGGACTTGATTATTGGCATTTAGTGGATGTGCAAGTCCATGAGAGCATAGAAGAACTCTATGCTAAGTATCCAGACCGTCGCTATTTCTATGCTACTACTAAGGCCCCTCATACTCATTCTGAGGTGGCCTATCAATTGGGAGATATGTTGGTCTTTGGTCCTGAATCGAGAGGGTTACCAGAAGACTTGTTGAAGGGTCATGAAGAGTCCTGCATTCGCATCCCCTATGGTGGACCAAGCACGATCCCTTAACTTATCCAATGCTGTGGCCATCATTTCCTATGAGGCCATGCGGCAGTTGGACTATCCAGACCTAAAAATGTATCTACCTACTTGAGCTCTAAGTAGGTATGAGAGTAAAAACTTACAGTAATAGGAATTAGATCTTTTAGAGGAGGCAAAATGAACTACGATAAAGCTCATGATTTGGCTGCAGCTATGCGTGAATCTGAAGAATATAAAGAATTGATGGCCGCTCAGGCGGAAGTGGAGAAAAGACCAAGCTTCTACTGAACTTGTTCGCACTTTTATGTCTCAGCAAATGGAATGGGAATATGCTAAATTGGCACAAGCTCCTAATGAAGCAGAACTCTTAAAAAAACAGGAAGCCTTGGTACCACAAATTGAAGCTAATCCAGCTGTAGCTAAGTATCTTCAAGCACACATGAAATGGTCGCAAGTAACAAATGATGTGTACAAGATTATTTCCGGCCCTATTACGGAAGGCATGAAGGTGCTTGAAGATGCAAAAACATTAATTTAGACAAGCTTGCACAGGATTTGGGAAAAATCCTACCTAAGGAATGTGTTCTTCGCGATGAAGTGTTAGCGGGTTATACGACCTTTAAAATTGGTGGCCCTGCTGATATTTTAGTTTTGCCACGGACTTTGGAAGAATTGGCAGCTCTTATGGCTTACCTCCATGAGACAGGTGTGACTGTCACTGTTATAGGTGGTGGCTCTAATGTGTTAGTGAGAGATGGGGGCATCCGTGGTGTAGTTGTAGTCCTCAGGGATATGTTAGCAGTATTGCGGGCTGATGGGGGTCACGGTGAGAGCTTCTGCGGGCCATATGATGAAGGATGGTCTGAGTTTGCCCGAAAACATGGCCTGTCAGGTCTTGAATTTGCCTGTGGTATCCCTGGTTCTTTGGGTGGAGCTGTATTCATGAATGCTGGTGCCTATGGTGGCGAAATGAGCCATGTAGTTACTAGTGTAAAAGCTGTTACACGGGAAGGCAAAATCGTTGAACACAGCATAGGAGAATTAGCCTTTTCCTACCGTCACTCTCTTCCATGATAATGGAGAAATCATAGGGGAAATCAAATTGACGCTGGAACCGGGTTCTGAGGATCGTATTCAGGCTAAGATGGATGAACTCACAGAGAAGCGTGAGTCTAGACAACCTCTTGAGTATGCTTCTGCAGGATCTACCTTTAAACGGCCACCAGGGCACTTTTGCAGGAACCTTGATTGATCAAACTGGCCTCAAGGGTCTGTCTGTAGGTGATGCGGAAGTCTCTAAAAACACGCAGGCTTTTGTCATTAATAAGGGCCATGCGAGCTTTTAAGGATGTCCATGGTGTCATCAAGGAAGTACAACGGCGTATTAAGGAAGCACATGATGTGGACTTGGAAACGGAAGTACGGATTCTAGGGGAAGATGAAAAAAATAGGTATCTCTTAGCCCTATAGAACCATTTCATGCCACTGGATAAATTTTTATTGCCTCTACCTAGGATCTTATTAGGTAGAGGCTTTTTGAGCCTTGGCTTCAAGGGTAAGCCAGGATATGTGCATAGCCATGAATGGCATTATATGCTATAATAAATCGTTATTTAAGGATGATTGGATTGCCCTTCCTGGTAAGGGGGAATCGATCTTATATAGAGAGTTATATAGGCTGTCATCAGAGTTTACTTAGGAGGAAGTATGATTCGCGAAAATCTTCGTAATGTAGCGATTATCGCCCACGTTGACCATGGCAAAACGACCTTGGTTGACGCATTGTTGAAAACAAAGTCACGTATTCCGTGAAAATGAAAAAGTGGCTGAACGTGTAATGGACTCCAACGATTTGGAACGGGAACGTGGGATTACCATCTTGTCTAAAAACACGGCGGTTATGCACAACGGCATTAAAATTAACATCGTGGATACCCCAGGCCATGCTGACTTCGGTGGCGAAGTAGAACGGGTTCTTAACATGGTTGATGGCGTACTCCTCTTGGTAGATGCTTTGAAGGTCCTATGCCACAAAACCAAATATGTATTGCGGAAGGCTTTTGGAACAAGGTTTGAAACCTATCGTTGTTGTCAATAAGATTGACCGTCCTGACCAACGGGTTAAAGACGTAGAAGATGAAGTCCTTGAACTCTTCATGGAGCTAGAAGCTAACGATGAACAACTTGACTTCCCTGTGGTTTATGCATCTGCTCGGTCCGGTGTGGCTAAAACAAACTGATGACGAAGCTGTTGATATGCAACCATTGTTCGAAACCCTTGATCAAAGAAATCCCAGCTCCAGAAGGCGACGCTGAGGGTCCTCTTCAATTCATGACAACTACCCTCGATTATGATAATTTCATCGGTAAAATTGCTGTAGGCCGTGTGGTTCGCGGTAAGATGAAAGCAGGCCAACAAGTTGTGGTTATGAATGGGGAAGAAACTCGTAAAGGTCGTATTGGTAAACTCTATACCTACAATGGTTTACAACGAGTTGAAACTGACGAAGCTTTGTAGGGGACATCATTGCTTTCGCGGGTATTGAAGATATCAACATCGGCGAAACAGTGGCAGACCCTGAAAATCCAGAAGCATTGCCAATGCTCACCATCGACGAACCAACTTTGTCCATGATGTTCTCTGTCAATAACTCTCCATTCGCTGGTCGTGAAGGTGATTTTCGTAACATCTCGTCACTTGCGTGACCGCCTCTTCCGTGAAATTGAAAACAAACGTGGCTATGAAGGTGGAAGAAACTGATTCTGCTGACCAATTCAAGGTATCTGGCCGTGGCGAATTGCACTTGGCTGTCTTGATTGAAACTATGCGTCGTGAAGGCTATGAATTGCAAGTTGGTAAAACCTCGCGTAATCTTCAAAGAAGTTAACGGCCAATTGTGTGAACCATTGGAAAACCTGACCATCGACGTACCACAAGAATTTATGGGTACTGTTATGGAATCCCTTGGCGTTCGTAAGGGCGACTTGGTGAATATGGTGGAAACTGCTGGTTATATCCGCATGGAATTCGTTGTGCCTGCTCGTGGTCTCATCGGCTTCCGGGCTCAATTCCTACAGCTACTAAGGGTAACGGCATCATGAACCATGTCTTCCATGGGTATGCCCCATATAAGGGTGAAATCCCAGGCCGTACACGCGGTGCCTTGGTAGCCTTTGAAGATGGTGAAACAACTCCATATGGCTTTGAACTCTGTTCAAGACCGTGGCGTTCTCTTCCTTGGTCCAAACGTACCTGTTTACGCTGGGCAAGTAATCGGTGAGAATGCTCGCGAACTCGATATGGATGTTAATCCATGTAAGAAAAAGCATGTTACTAACATGCGTTCTTCCTCTTCCGATGAAGCAGTTCGCTTGACTCCTCCTCGAATCCTCTCCTTGGAACAAGCTTTTGGAATGGATCAATGATGATGAGTTAGTAGAAGTAACACCAGAAAACATTCGTATCCGCAAGACTATCTTGGATAAGTCTGCTCGTGCAAAAGCAGCTAAGCAAGCTAAATAAACTGAATAGTTCTAGCCTATGTAAGTGGTCTTCACGTATTGTGGTACCACTCTTAACAAAGAAGCCCTCTTCGGAAAGGGCTTCTTTGTTAAGAGTGGTATAATAATGAATGTATTACATTTCCTATTGGACAAGGCCTCTTTCGAGATGAGCCAAGGGAGTATAACTGTGGAAAGGAGGGAGATGTCCTATGACGACTTACCAAGGACAGATAACCTACGAGGGAGAGTCTTTAACCCTATACTTTGACCAAAAAAAGGGTTAAGAATATCAACCTTCGCATTCATCCTGATGGGTCCCTCCACCTATCTGCTTCTCCCTATGTACCTCTGACGCGGATAGAGTCCTTTATTATCGAGCAGATGCCCTTCGTTAAGCGGGCCCAAGCTAAGTTTAAAGCGATAGCGGTTAATCAAGGGTCTCCACGCTTGTATGTGACAGGAGAGAAGACGACCATTCTAGGCAAGGCGGTCCACCTGCAGGTAGAAGTGCTACAGAAGCCTGGATCTGCCCATGGTGCTTTTGATGGCAAGGAAACCCTCTATCTTTTCGTGAAGGATCCCACCTCAAAAGACCAGCGTTTTAAGGCCTTTTGACAGCTACTTACGAAGCTTGGGTGAGAGGGTCTTTAAGGCTTGGTCTAAACGGATTTATGAACGATTTCACCAGCGAGGTTACGAGGTACCCTTGGCCCAAGTTGCGTCAGCGACGGATGACTAGCCGTTGGGGGTCTTGTACGCCTGCGAAGGAGTTAATCAACATGAATACTCGGCTAATCGAAGGGCCGGAATCCTTTATCGAGTATGTTATGGTTCATGAGTATGCTCATTTTGTACATGCTAATCACAGCAAGGCCTTTCACACTGTGGTAGCTCATTTTTTTACCAGATTGGAAGGCCCGTAAGAAGGCCTTAAATACATATTTTTTTACTTGCACGGTAACTAGGAGGCTAGGATATGAAACCTTTGTGCACTTACATAGCCATACAGAATATAGCCTCTTAGATGGCATCAGCCGCATCGATGATTTGGTTAAGCGGGCCGTTGAATTAGGGCAACCAGCCATCGCCGTTACCGATCACGGTAATATGTATGCGGCTATTAGTTTTATAAGGCTGCCAAGGCAGCTGGCCTTAAGCCAATCATTGGCTGTGAGGTCTATGTGACAGCAGGCTCTCGCTTTGATAAACCAGAAGGAAGGTCACGGGAGCGACTTAAACATTTGGTCCTGCTCGCAGAGACTATGGAGGGCTACCGTAATCTGGTTAAAAATTGTATCTAAGGCCTCTACAGAGGGTTTTCATTTTTAGACCACGGGCTGACCATGAACTCTTAGCTCAATATGCCAAGGGAATCATTGCCTTATCCGCCTGTATTCAAGGGGAAATCCCTCAGCTTATACTGCAGGACGATCTGGAGGGGCTCGCCAGGCCATAGAGTGGTATAAGGATACCTTTGGACCTGACAACTTCTTCTTAGAAATTCAAAACCACGGCCTTCCAGAAGAGCTTAAGGCCCAGGAGGCTTTGATTCAATTGGCTGATGAATACGGCCTAGGCTTAGTGGCATCCAATGACTTTCACTATGTCAATCAGGAGGATGCGGACGCCCAAGATATCAAGGTATGTATATCCACAGGACGGCGCCGGGCGGAAGAAGACCGGATGAAGTTCCCCTAATGACCAGTTCTACCTCAAGTCTGGAGATGAAATGGATCAACTTTTTGGCCATATCCCAGGGGCGATGGAGAACACCTTGGCTATAGCGGAACGTTGTAATGTGGTCTTTAATTTTGATGAACACCACCTACCTCACTTTGATGTGCCAGAAGGAGAGACGGCAAAAACTTACTTGCGTAAGGTCTGCGAGGCAGAAATCCCCCTGCCTCTATGGAAGTCTGTTCCCAGAGCTCCAGGAACGCTTAGACTATGAACTTGGTGTTATCGGCCACATGGGCTTTGAGGATTACTTCCTCATCGTTTGGGATTATGTTAAATATTCACGGGATCATGGCATCTTGGTGGGCCCCGGTCGGGGGTCTGCAGCAGGTTCTGTAGTAGCCTATCTCTTGGGTATTACGGGTCTTGATCCCCTAAAATATAATCTCCTCTTTGAACGCTTCCTCAATCCAGAACGGGTATCCATGCCGGATATTGATATTGATTTTGACTACGAACGGCGGGGCAAAGCCATTGAGTATGTAACCAGGAAGTATGGACAGGAACGGGTATCCCAAATCATTACTTTTTTGGAACGGAGGCAGCCCGTGCGGTTATCCGCGATGTAGGTAGGGTCATGGACCTGCCTCTTGCCGAGGTAAACCGTATTGCCAAGCTCATTCCTAATGAATTGGGGATTACTCTGGACAAGGCCTTGGAAACCAAGGAGCTCAAGGCTCTATATGAGTCTGATCCACAGGTACAAGAGCTCTTTGACTTTGGTCGTAAGTTGGAAGGGATTGCTAGAAATTCCTCTACTCATGCAGCGGGGGTTGTAATTTCCGCCGATCCTTTGGATGACCACGTACCGGTGCAGAACTCTAATGAAGAGGGCTTTGTTACCCAATATGATAAGGACAATATCGAAGAATTGGGTCTCCTCAAGATGGACTTTTTGGGCCTGCGCACCCTGACTGTTATGGGAGATGCATTGGCTCTTATCAAGCAAAATCGTGGGATTGATTTAGATTTAGATGCGATTCCTTTAGATGATAAGGCTGCTTGTGACCTCCTCACTCAGGGGGATACACCGGGCGTCTTCCAATTGGAATCGGAAGGTATTACCCGCCTGGTTATGGATTTAAAGCCTGAGCATTTTTGAAGACTTAATCCCTCTTGTGGCCCTTTATCGGCCGGGTCCTTTGGGGTCTGGCATGGTGTCGGACTTCATCAAGTCCCGCCATGGGGGAGCAGGAGGTAACCTACCTCCATCCTCTTTTAGAGCCTATTCTGAAGGATACCTATGGGGTTATTCTCTACCAGGAACAGGTTATGCAGATTGCCTCTGCCTTGGGAGGATTTTTCTTTGGGGCAAGCTGACCTTATGCGACGAGCTATGGGTAAGAAGAAGGAGTCCATCCTGAAAGCACAACGGGAGGGTTTCCTAGAAGGTTGCCAAAAGAATCATGTAGACCAAGACATAGCCAACCAGGTTTTTTTGACTTGCTCTTATACTTCGCTGGCTAGTGGCTTTAATAAGTCTCACTCCGCAGCCTATGCCTATATTGCATACCAAACGGCCTACCTTAAGGCCCACTTCTTCCCTGAATTCATGGCTGCTACCATGACGTCTTTTATGGGCAACCGAGATAAGATTACCTATTATATCAATGAATGTAAGAAACATGGCTATGAGGTTTTAGGGCCCGATATTAACTATTCCGATAGGGCCTTTACTGTGCAGGACAAGGCTATTCGCTTTGGCTTAGGGGGCATTAAAAAAATGTAGGAGATGCCGCCATTGATGACCCTCATTCGTGAACGGCAGATACATGGGACCCTACTCATCCATTTTTAGATTTTTGTAAGCGGGTTAATTACCGGGTGGTCAACAAGCGTCTTCTTGAGAGCTTGATTCGTTGTGGAGCTATGGATTCCTTCCCAGAGAACCGCAATCAGTTGATACAGGTCTATGAAAATGCACAAGTCATTGGGGCAAAAAGCCAGAAGGATCAAGCGATGGGGACCATGTCTCTTTGGAGATATGGAGGAGGCTGTCGATCAATTAGCTATTCCTCAGACGGCTGATTTCCTTGAAGAAGATAAATTGCTGGGATGAAAAGGACTATACGGGCTTCTATATTACGGGCCATCCCCTGGATTCCTATCAAAAGGAAATGGAAGGTCTCTTTGAAATCGGTAAGCTCCTAGAGAATCCTGAAAAATTTGATGGCCAATCCATAGTGGTAGGTGGACTGATTGCTAATGCGGTAACTCGGTTGACTAAACGTAACGATGCTATGGCTAATATTCGCCCTAGAGGACTTCACCGGGTCCGTGGATGTGTAGTCTTTCCTAAGGCCCTATGCCTCTAGCCAGGGCTTCATTGCTCCAGATATGGCGGTAAAAGTTAAGGGCCGTGTAGATGCAGATGAAAAGGGATTACAAATTATCGCTGACCGAGTGGCCCTCTTAAGGTCAATTATGAACAAGTACGGCAGGTGGCTATTCATATTAAACCGGCTTCGATACGCCGCAACATTCAGAGGCGCTCAAGAAAATTTTGGCAGCGGCACCAGGCCAACGGCCTTGCACCCTCTATCTACATAAGCAGAAAAGTCTATTCCTCTACCTAAGAATCTTTTGTTTTGATCCTGATCCTGAATCCATTGCGGCTATTGAGAAGGTATTAGGTCCTGGATCGGTAGAGCTTACATAATCTTATGGGTCATCACAGACACTTTTTAAGGTGAAACATAGACCGATAAAAGTTGCTAGATCTGGCACAACTTTCATAAGATTATGAAATAAATTATCAGGTTTCCTGTAGTCAGATAGAGGATAGAGCTTGTATACTAAAGCTATAATTACTTTCTGTAATAAATACATTAAGCTTAGGAGTATATTATGAAACGTACTAAAATCGTATGTACCATGGGCCCTGGCACAGATAAGCGGGCACCATTGAGCGTTTGCTCAATGCAGGTATGAATGTAGCCCTGCTTTTAACTTCTCTCATGGCAAACCATGAGGAGCAGGCTGAACGGATGCAATGGTAAGTGGGATGCGTCCCTCATCACAGGCAAGCCCTGTAGCCCTTATGCTCGACACCAAGGGGCCAGAAGTACGCTTGGGCCTCTTTAGGAGGGTAAGGTCCCTTAGAGGAAGGGCAAGAGTTTACCCTCACTACTCGGAATGTGGAAGGACCGAGGAAATTTCTCTGTAAATCATGAAGGACTCGTAAATGACGTATCCGTCGGTGACCAAATTCTCTTGGCTGATGGTCTTGTAAAGCTCAACGTTTTAGAAGTAAAAGGGCAAGATATTCTGACCCGCGTTGTTAATACGGGCGAAATTGGCAATCGTAAACGCGTCGCAGTACCAGGTGTAGCTCTTAGCCTGCCACCTGTATCTGAACAGGATGAAAAAGACTTGCGCTTTGGCTGTCAACAAGGGGTTGATTTCGTAGCGGCTTCCTTTATGCAGCGCGGACAAGATGTAGTAGCTATCCGTCGTATCTTTGAAGAAGAGGAGCGGATATTAAGATTATTTCTAAGATTGAAAAATGCAGAAGGCCTTAAAAAAATCTGGATGATATTTTAGAAATGTCCGATGGGCTCATGGTTGCTCGCGGCGATCTGGGCGTAGAAATCCCTGCGGAAGAGGTTCCTGTTCTTCAAAAAGATGATGATTGAGAAATGTAATCGAGCGGGTAAACCTGTCATCACAGCTACACAAATGCTGGAATCCATGATTCAAAAATCCTCGCCCAACTCGGGCGGAAGCTTCTGACGTAGCTAATGCTATTTTTGGATGGAACTGATGCCATTATGCTTTCTGGTGAGACAGCTAACGGTGCTTATCCTGTAGAAGCTGTAGAAACCATGACCCGTATTGCGGAAGTGACGGAAGCGGCTAAGATCTATAATAACGAAGGTCGTATTATCCGTCGTGATACGGTAATGACTACAGAAGCCATTTGTACAGCTGCTGTTTCCGTAGCTAAGTCTTTGGATGCTAAGGCTATTTTAACTTGCACAGAATCTGGTCATACAGCTATTAATATAGCTCGTAACCGACCTTCTACTCGGATTAGGCCATCACGCCACATGATTCTACCATCCGCCGCATGCAACTTTTTTTGGGGGTAGAGGCCATTATGGGCGAAACTTGTACTAATTCAGATGAACTGGTAAACCAAGCGATCAATGTATCCTTGGCTGAAGGTCTTATTCATTCTGGTGACCCTAGTGGTAGTAACAGCTGGTGTATCTGCAGGTAGTTCGGGCACAACTAATATGATCCGCGTTCACGTGGCTGGGGAAGTGTTAGTATCCGGCAATGGCTGTGTACGTAAGTCTGCTACAGGCCGCGCATATCTTGCCAAAGACCATGCTAATCACAGTGATTTCAAGGAAGGGATATTTTGGTTATCTCAGCCATGGAACCAGAATATATGGAATTGGCTAAGAAGGCGGCTGGCTTTGGTTACCGTAGAAGATGGCTTTACCTCTGATGGGGCCATCGCAGCCATTCACTTTGGCATTCCTGCCATTTTGGGCGGTAAGGATGCCTTGACCAAGATTAAGGATGGTCAAATCATCACTATCGATGGTGAAAGTGGCAGTGTCTTTGCTGGCCTTATGGGTGAATTTTTAGAAATCTTCATTGGCATAAGTTAGGTTAGCCTACTAGTAAAGCGAAAGCTAAATAGATTATAAAAAGCACCACCCTCTTAGGGAGGGTGGTGCTTTTGCTACTAGTCTGTTAGTACATAGAGGTGATAATTTATTTCTTCTTTACATCCCATTGAGCAACCCAAGAACGGAAAGCCTCTGCACCTGCGGCAGGAAGAGATTGACTAACCTTTTGGGCATCTTTTACGGATTTTTGTCAATATTGATGTGGTTAGTTGCCAATTCGCAAGCATGACCGACCAACCAGGCTTCAATCTTAGATGGATCGGCTTCCATATGGAATTGAAGGCCCAATACATTAGAGCCCACAGAAAAGGCTTGGTTAGGGCAGACGCCTGTTTCTGCAAGGCGGATTGCATTGAGGGATTTCAAATTGGTCGCCATGCCAGTGGAGGACGGGGGTAGTTCCCAAGGCTGCCAAAGGGGAATCTTGTCCTTGAGGAGATAGGCGGATTGGGGCAAAGCCAATTTCTTTTTAAGTGGTTTGGCATAGCTTGCACCTTGCCTCCTAAGAGTCGGGACATAAGTTGAGCCCCAAGACAAATTCCTAAAAGAGGTTTGCCGGAATCAAGACGAGACTTGATGAGGGCCATTTCTTCTTCTAAGAAGGGGTAGGTTTCTTCATCAAATGCGCCGATAGGGGCACCAAGGACAATCAAGAGGGCTGGATCCTGAGCGTTAATAGCAGCTAGATTAGTAGTGGGAGCCTCAACGTATGTAATATTAAAGCCCAGTTCTTTTAAGACGGGTTCTAAGATTCCGAGGTTTTCAAAGTGGATGTGGCGGATAGCCAAAGCATGTTTAGTCATAAATCCTCCTTTTGTTATATATATTCATTGTACTAGCTTTACGGGAGAATTCAAACCATACTTACGGTAAAAAAAGATTACAATAGCGAGGTTTTGTAAATATAAAAAAAGGATAAATTATGATCCCTATCATTGTAAGGCCTACATGAAACTCTTATAATATAATTATACTAAGATATGTATTTATAGTTGTCTGTTTTTAAGTATTAGTAGAAAGGACTATAAATACTAGGAGGTAAGAATTATGAACAAAAAAATTACTCGCTTTGGCAGCTGTAGCAGCTATGGGCATTTCCATGGTTGGTGCTACACCTCAAACAACATTTACAAAAAGGTCAAACTCAAATTGATTTGGGGACATCTAATGTAGAAAACAAGACTGCAGGTGTTTCTTCTGATAAAAAAATGGAACTTTGATGGTGGCGTAACCTACGCTTTGGGAGATAAAACAGCTCTTCAATACAATTACCAAGGTCTCAATGTAAAGAATGGTGATTCCGACAACCGCATGCATGAAGTTAATGTGGTTCAATCCTTGGGTAAAAAAACGTAGCGGCTTATGCTGGTTGGGCTAATATCGGTGGCGATCATTTTGCTCATGACAACAATATTGCACAAGTGGGCTTGGTAGCAAAAAGCTCCTATTGGTCATAAGTTGGAAGCATACGCTAAAGGTGCTGTAGGTACTAAGGATACTTCCTTGTGGGAAGCGGGCCTTGGTTATAAGGTTACTAATGACCTTGACCTCAAAGCTGGTTACAAACAAATCAATACTCGCTTGACAGATGATCACCCACAACCTTCAAAGGTTTCACGACTGGTTTGTCTTACCGTTTCGGTGGTCACTCTGATGTAGCTGAACCGGTTGTGACACCTGTAACACCTGCTCCAGTAGTTGATCCAACAGCTCCTACTGTTAAAAAAAGCAGACTACTATACAACTTCTATTTACTTTGATTCTGATGTAGATACACCACGAGCAGATCAAGCACCTAACTTGGCTGCAGCATTAAATGCAGCTAACCAATATCCCTAACGATCGCGTTAAATTGGTAGGGAATGCTGACTCCTCTTATAATGCAGCTTATAACCAAGCGCTTGTCTGAACGTCGTGTTCAATCTGTAGCTCAATACCTTGTAAATAATGGCGTTGATGCAAATCGGTTGGTAGGCCTTGCTAATGGCGATAAAAACCAGTTGATTCTAATGCAACAGCAGCAGGTCGTGCAGAAAACCGTCGTGTAGACGTGTTTTGTAAATCGCTAATTACTAGTAAAGTAGACAGGGAAAGCTCCCCTTAGGGAGCTTTCCCTGTGCTTTTTATTAGCTAAAAATATTTTGCTAATTTATGATACTAAAATGTATTAAAAATAAATATAGCTGGCTCCTGTAGATGAACTAATATTTTTTTCTGTAATATTCCTGATTAAATGGTAGTCGTATTTATCTTAAAATATGTTGAGTTGTCGCTATTTATAGAAGGTATTTATCGAATTATTAAATTTAGTTCTTAGAATTAAAAATTAAAATAAATTTAGACAAAATCAATAAAATGCTTTTCATATTATTGTCATTATAATATAATCAGTGAGCAAGATTAAATATCGAAAATCTTCGACATAATTTTTACTGAGAGTATGTAAGGGAGAATAAGTATGAAAAAAATTACTCGCTTTGGCTGCAGTAGCTGCTATGGGGATCTCCGTAGTAGGCGCTACACCTCAAACTCAATTTAAAGCTGGTCAGACTCAAGTGGATGCTGGCGCTTTATACACACAAACTGATGGTTCTAACTGGCAATCTGATCGTCATTGGAATGGTACAGCTGGTGTGACCCATGCTTTTACTAATCGTGTTGCTTTTGCAATATGGTTACACTGGTTTGCACACAACTGATTCCCTCAATGCTAATGGTCAAAATTCAGAGACCCGTATACATGAAGTGAATATCCTTGAATCTTTGAACCCACATGTAGCACTTTATCAAGGCTATGCCAATTTTGATGGTGGTTTCTTCTCCAAGAATCTTGGCAATGGAATTTATCAAAAATAATGAACGTAACCATGTTGCTCAATTTGGTGCTATCCTTAAGACTAATATTGGTTCTCGTCTAGAGGCGTACACTAAAGGTGCCTTAGGTACTAAAAATACATCCATTTGGGAAGCTGGTTTAGGTGTGAAAGCTGCTAAAGATTTGGACCTCAATGTAGGGTATAAATATATCAATACCGCAGCTAATCAAGATCAAAAATGTATCTTGGAAAGGCTTGACTACAGGTATTTCTTATCGTTTTTGGTGGCCATTCTAAAAAAACAGTGGCGCCAGTAGCTACTTCAGCGCCAGCACCAGATCCCTGTCGCACCAGCTCCTCAAATTAAGAAGGCTGACTACTACACAACTTCTATTTACTTCGATTCCGATGTAGATACTCACGTGCTGATCAAGCACCTAACTTAGCAGCAGCATTAAATGCAGCTAACCAATATCCTAACGATGCTGTTAAATTGGTAGGTAATGCTGACTCTTCTTACACGGCAGAATACAATCAAGGCTTGTCCGAACGTCGTGTGCAATCCGTAGCACAATACCTCGTAAACAATGGTGTAAACTCTAACCGTCTGGTAGGTCTTGCTAATGGTGATCGTAAACCAGCTGATTCTAATGCAACACCAGCAGGTCGTGCAGAAAAATCGCCGTGTAGACGTATTCGTAAACCGCTAATTTCTTTGTTAGCAATAAAAAAAGCTCCCTTAGGGAGCTTTTTTTATGACTTGCTAGATGAGGGCGAAATAGATTAATTACATAAAAATGACATAAAAGATGTATTGATAAAATTGTATAATATATTAGTTAATTTATAAAAAAAGATATTAAAACTATGAAAACTTCATTAATAATTATATTTGAAAACAATAAATGTAATTATAAAAACGCGTTATTAACTAGTAAATTTAGTGATGGTAATATAAGTTGAATATAAGCTCATTATTTCCTTGATAAACTATTTATAAACTTTTCAGAAAAAGTCTTTTCATAAAATGCTCACTGTAGTATAATCTGTGAGAATCATTGAATATGAAACTATTCAAGGTATGATTGTCATTAAGTGATAGGAGAAACTGGATATGAAAAAAATTACTCGCTTTAGCTGCAGTAACTGCTATGGGTATTTCCGTAGTAGGTGCTACACCACAAACGTCTTTTAATAAAGGGGAGTTCCAAGTTGATTTGGGTGCTATGCACAAAAAGCTGATGCAGGTACTGTAACAGAAGGCCCTGCGCAATATGCAAGCAACTCTCATTGGGAAGGCCACAACTTATTGTCCGATTATAAGTGGAATTTCCAAGGTGGTTTAACTTATGCCTTGGGCAACAAGACTGCTATCCAATACGCGTACACAGGATTAAAATACGGCTAACTCTGATTTTTGAAACAGGGTCTACTGCACCTAATGAATACGTTAACCGCAATAATCAAATGCACGAAGTTAACTTGATTCAATCCTTGGGTAAAAAAATGTAGCTGTATATGGTGGTTGGGCTCGCATCTCTGGCGATTACTTCGATGGTCATCGTCCTACTAATGCAGCTGGTTCTGGCTTCCTTCGAGAAGAAGGCTACCGTCATGTTAACAACATTGCTCAATTGGGCTTGATTGCAAAGGCACCAATTGGTCATAAATTGAAGTATACGGTAAAGCTGGCATCGGCACTAAAAAAATACTACTACATGGGAAGCTGGCTTGGGTTACCATATTAACCGCAATGCTGACCTTAATGTTGGTTATAAGTACATCAATACTAAGTGGAATGATTGGTCTGACAAAAACATTACCTTCAAAGGGTTGACAGCTGGCTTGTCCCTCCGCTTCGGTGGTCACTCTGAAAAATCACTTCCAAAACCTGCTCCAACTCCAGCGCCAGTAGTCGAAACACCAGCTCCTATGGTACAAAAAGCTGACTACTACACAACTTCTATCTATTTCGATTCCGATGTAGATACACCACGTGCTGATCAAGCAGGACATTTGTCTGCTGCATTGAATGCAGCTAACCAATACCCCTAACGATATCGTTAAAGTAGTTGGTAATGCTGACTCTTCCCTACACTCATGAATATAACCAAGGCTTGTCTGAACGTCGTGTTCAATCCGTAGCTCAATACCTAGTAAACAATGGCGTAAGTGCTAATCGTTTGGTAGGTCTTGCTAATGGCGATTGGAAACCAGTGGCTGACAATGCAACACCAGCAGGTCGTGCAGAAAACCGTCGTGTTGATGTATTTGTAAACCATAAATACTGGTTTTTAAATAAAAAGAAGTCCTTAGGGACTTCTTTTTATTTATTCTTATTAACTAAACTGTTTATTGTTAGACTAGCCTATGTTTGATGGATTTAGTAGATAAAGAGAAGGGCTTCGATTAGTTTATTCCATGGTATAATGATTACATCTAATTAAAAATGATTATGTAGGTCTAGGCTTATATATAATAGTTTTTATTATAAAAAGCTTAGGCTTGGGGTGCTTATGAATTTACTGAGACACTATAAACAGATTATTCTCTTGATCTGTCTGCTAGGCATTGTTGCTACAGCTGCCATGCGGATTACGGATATTACTGATTTTGCCATGGGCTTGATTGATGCTTGTATGCCTCTTATTGTTGGGTTCTGCATGGCCTTTGTTCTCAATATTATCGTCAGTCGTTTGGAGCGCATCTTGTGGCCAGGAAAAGGCCATCCCATTGCTCGCCATGCAAGGCGGCCAGTAGCGATACTCTTATCCATCTTTTTGGTGGCCCTCTTTATCGCATTTGTGGTCAGATTGGCTGTACCTCAACTAGCCCACTCCTTAGGCCTTATCGTCATGGCTATTCCTATTGTTTACCAACATGGCTTAGAATTTGTGACTAATCATATGGACATTATTCCAGGTATAACGCCTGATACCATTGTGAGTACCATTCAGGGGCAAACTTGGGTGGGTAATCTGAGTGAGTGGGGTTCTAAGGGTGGTTCTTATGTTGTAAAAACATTAGGAACTGCGGCAGAATGGGTCTTCAATGCCTTTGATTGGTCTTTTTCTTTGCGGTTTATATACTATTAGACAAAGAAAAGTTATCCTCTCAAACAGCCTCTTTTGCCAAGGCCTATATGAGTACAGAGGCCTATAAGAGATGCTCTCATTGGTTGTCCGTAGCCTATACAACCTTCTCTCAATTCTTTATTGGTCAGTTCTTAGATGCCTTAGTATTAGGTGTTTTTTATGGGTGTTACCCTTATGGCCTTTTGGCGTGACCTATGCTTGGACTATTGCCTGTGTCATTAGCTTAACGGGTCTTATTCCTATGGTAGGTATCTATATTGGTGCGGTGATTGGTGCTATTATCCTCTTGACAGTGAGTCCTTGGGAAACCGTGGTTTTCCTTATTATTTTAGAGGTAATACACCAAATTGAAAAGCAATTTTATTTACCCTCGCATTATTGGCTCTTCTGTCGGTCTTCCCGGTCTTTGGGTATTGGCTGCGGTTATCGTCGGTGGTTCTCTTTATGGCATTGCAGGTATGTTAATTGGCGTACCATTAGTAGCTACCATATATAAGCTCCTCCAAGAGGATGTACGTCATCGAGTGGTGGAAAAGCGGGGAGAAATTGTTATAAACTAAGTTCACAGTGTTCTTCGTGTATACCTTCAATCTTTATACATAATTATTTATAACTATAAAAGCCTCTAGAGTGGCTAAAGGCTTTTTGTTTGGCCACTATGGCCTTTATTTGAATATACCTAATTAAGTATGGTATACTAACGGCATATTATTTTTTACTATACCGATGAGAGTGGATGCGGTATATAGGAGGAATTCATGACTAAGAAGACTTTGTCTATAGTAGCAGCGGGCTTGCTCGCTGTGACTGCTTTCTCTGTGACAGTACCAGCAACTGTGCAGGCTAAGGATAAAAACCTGATTTGGAAGCAAATATGGTGGTCACTCGCCCTAATAGCACCAATCAATCCATGGTCTTGTCTTTACCGGAAGTAGGGTCTATTTTTGCTAAGAAATATGCCAATACAGCCATCCATTCTGTGGAGTTAAAAACTGATAAATTAAAGTACTTCTACCGGGTAGAAGGCTATTCTATTGGAAATACCTACACGGTTGATATTGATATCGTAACTGGTAAGACATCTAAGGAAAAATTGGCGGTAAACCAAAGGCCATTATCGGTAATATCTTTAATGTACGTAATGTGGTGCAAACCAGAGGTAGCACAAAATACTGCTCAATTGGCCTTGGGTGATGGGGCTGTTGCTAAAGGGTGGAAGTTAACTGCCAAAGACAATGCTATTTCCTACCGCATTTACATGCAACAAGCTGGTATGGAGTCTTACGTAACTGTGGATGCCAAGACTGGTGCTGTAACAGATAAGTCCCAAGCGACTCCAATCCTACCTGAGCCAGAACCAGAACCAGGGACACCGCTTAACAAGCTCTTTGGTTTCTCCCGAGATGATGGATCTGATGACAAATAAATAGGAACTGGGAATATGAGTTTCTATAGGAAAAAGACCAACCTAGCTTAGCTAGGTTGGTCTTTTTCCCTTATATGTTACCAGCGTTTTTCTAAATAGTATTGGGTCCACATGATAACTTCAGAGAGGGAAGGGTGAGGCGTCATTGTCTCGCCTACGGTGATGACAGAATGTGGGTCCATAGGGCGAATAATTCCTTTAGCTCAGGGCCTTCTTGGCTCTTTTCAGAAGCAATTTCTTCATGAATTGGGATAATCCTAGTAGGACCTGCATTCATGAGATTGACAAAAAGGCTGGAAGAGGATAGAGGCTTGGGGGCCGATGACATGCATACCTAATATTGTATTGTATCGGCATCGACCACAATTTTTACAAAGCCATCATTGGTTTCTCCAGGTATTAGCCCCATGGCAAAGCCCTTGGCCATAGTGGAATAGTGGTTGATGCCTGTTTTTACCTTTATAACCCCTGTCTTGCGCTTCTTTTTCGGTAAGGCCTACATGGCCTCACCTCAGGATAAGTATAGGTGACAGCAGGGGTCACATCGTAGTGGGCCCAACGCATATCATCAATAGAGTGTGCACGGTAGAGGTTATGGGCGATGATATCCGCTTCGTAATTTGCTTTATGGCGGAATTGGGCACCGCCGTTGACATCACCTAAGGCGTAGATACCATCGACAGATGTTTCAAGAAATTCATTAGTCTTGATCCAACCGCCTGGTAGTTGATCGATATCTGTGTGCTCCAAGCCCAATTCTTCTATAGCAGGTTGGATGCCTGTAGCGATAAGAATCTCTTGAGCTCGTAATTGGGTGACTTGATTGGTGTCGCGATTGCGAACCGTAACCACCTTTTTCTCCCTTTTCGACTTGAACGGACCTCGATGACAGTGTTGAGGAAAAATATTCATATGATCCTTCATATTGTCATAGATGGCTTGGCTAACGGCCTCGTCTTCCTTAGGAAGAAGGCGTACATTACGTTGCACGAGTGTTACTTCTGTACCGGCTGCAGAAAAGACATGGGCAAATTCAGTACCGATTGGGCCGCCGCCTATGACGATGAGAGACTTGTAAGGCTTGTCTGGGTAGTCTTGGCCAAAGAGATTTTTCAGAGGTTAGATAGCCCGCTTCTTCCAGACCTGGTGTAGGGGCAACTTTTGGAATGGCCCCCTACACCAATGATGATGGTGGGGGCCGTCATGTGAATGCTTTCAGAGCCATCGTTCGGAATCATGTTGATGGTATGATTGTCCATAAAGCTAGCCGTACCCAAAAAAAGCATCTGTATTTGGTGCGTCCTCATAATATTTTTGAGTGCCCTTATGGCGGTTGATCACTTCCCAGACCCGCTTGGACATGAGGGACCAGTCAATAGAGGCCGGTGCTGTTTTTTATGCCGATATGTTGATAGTCTTCAATTTCACGAATGGCGTTAGCCGCCGTTACCATGACCTTTGTAGGGATACAACCGCGGGTTGCACAGGTGCCGCCAAATTTTGTCTTTTTCAATAATAGCTACTTTTTTGCCCGGCAGCAATAGCCGCATCTGCTACGATAGAAGCGCCACCTGACCCAATAACGATAAGATCATATGTTCTCATAGATGACTCCTTTCTTAGAGGAAAGAGTTAATTATAAATGTATAGGAAGTAGATTGTATCTAGAGTATACTTATTAGTAATCTAATCCTTATTTACGAGTGTAAGTAAATCCTACAACTATGTTCAGTATAACATATATTGAAAAAGTATAGATATTTATTATCATTTAGAAAAAAACTAATTGATAATGTTGAGATAATAGATTATACTAAGTAAGGTTCTTATCCTGTAAGAATCTGAAGTCTATTAGGGTTATACTTGTGTCTATAGGTGCATATATGAAAGAATTTTTTTGGTCAAATGGCATATTGTTAATGGGACGGCTTCTCCTGATGTGCAACGTTATCAAGTGGGCCGTTTCGCGGGAATTTTTGGGGGTCATCTTTAATGGCCTTATCTTTATAGCTGAGTTTGTACTGGGCCTTATGACGGGTTCTATTGCCCTTATTTCTGATGCAGTTCATAATGTTACGGACGTAGGGGGCTCGCTCTTATCCCTTTTTAAGTTTTGCTCTTACTCACCGTCATGCAGATAAAGGAGCATCCTTATGGTCATGGGCGCTTTGAATATCTTTTTATCCATTGGTTTTTTTCCATGATTCTCTTCTTTATCGCTATTCAGTTAGCTATGGAGTCTTATGATCGGATTCTTCAACCAAAATTGGTCGATGTATCAGGCTTGATGATTGTCTGCATGGTTTTCGCTATGGTGGTTAAGTTTTTCCTTGAGTCGTATTTTGAAGTCCTTAGGGATAGCTATTAATTCGCCTATTCTACAGGCTAACGCTAAGGACTCCCTGTCGGATGTCTTTGCTACGGCAGCTATTCTGATTGGCCTTGTTGTGGCAGCAATCTTCCAAGTGGATATTGATGGTTACTAGGGGATCTTGGTAGCCTTGCTTATTGTACATGCTGCTTGGGATGTTTTTGAAGGATTCCACTAACCGAATTTTTAGGTGAAGTCCCTTCTGAGGAGCATGTAGAGGCGATCAAGCGCTTTGTTCTTTCTTACAAAGGGGTGCTAGGCGTTCATGATCTTTTAATTCATGACTATGGGCCAGGTAATGAGTATGCTTCAATTCATATAGAAATGGATGCCTCTATGGATCCTATGTCTAGTCACAATATTCTTGACCGAATTGAGCAAGATATGCATGAAAAAAATGGGCATTATTTTGACAACTCACTTAGACCCATTAGTACAAGATAAACTAACAAAAATTCTGGGCAAAACGATTGGTGGAGTTGGTTAAGGCTTATGGGCCTGACTATGAGGTTCATGATGTTCGAGTAATACGCACTGGCTCTATGGACCGCCGCCTGGAGTTTATTATGATTATACCTATTGAAGATTCGAAGAAGGCGGATTATCTACAACGGGTTATTACTACGACCCTTCAACTTATGGCGCCGGAATATGCGATTCAAATGCGAATCAATTGATTCGTAATAGAAAGCTCCCTCACTGTGTGAGGGAGCTTTTCATTACGTGTATACCATATGAAAAAGGCTCCTAGCTTGGCTAGGGAGCCTGATAAAGGAGTTGCCTTTATGAGATGGATTAGTCCCAGTCGGACCGATAGCCCTCGTTTACGGTAGTCAGCAGCTGCCGTAAAGAGAATATCAGTAGAGGAGTTGAGAGCTGTTTCTGTGGAGTCTTGAAGGACACCGATAATGAAGTTGACCCCTACGACTTGCATGGCTACGTCGTTGGAAATGCCGAATAGGGAACAGGCCAAAGGAATCAAGAGAAGGGAACCACCAGCTACACCAGAAGCACCACAGGCGCCAATAGCAGCAATGATGGATAAGAGAATTGTAGTAGGTGTATCCACAGTAATCCCTAATGTGTTAACGGCAGCAAGTGTCATGACAGTGATGGTGATAGCTGCACCGCCCATGTTTACAGTAGCTCCCAAAGGAATGGATACGGAATAAATATCAGGGGATAATTTCAAGCGTTTAGCCAAGTCTAAGTTGACTGGAATGTTAGCGGCAGAGGACCGGGTGAAGAAGGCGGTAATACCGGATTCACGGATACACTTGAAAACGAGAGGATACGGGTTGCGTTTGATGACAAGAGCTACAAGGATTGGGTTGATGATGAAGGCAACTAGCAACATAGTACCTAGAAGGATAACCAATAGTTGTACATAGCTGAGTAGTGCTTCAATCCCGTTAGTAGCGATAGCATCAGCCACAAGCCCCATGATCCCAAGAGGGGCTAAGTGGATAATCCAGGTTACAACTTTAGCAACGGCAGAAGAAATAGCATCAAATACTTCTTTGGAACCACTTGGCGCATGCTTGAGGGCGAAACCAAAAAGAATAGCCCAGCCTAGAATACTGATGTAGTTACCCTCCAGGAGGGCATGGACTGGATTGTCCACGATGTTCTTGAGAAGTGTTGTAAGGACCGCTGTAATCCCTTCTGGGGCGGCTTGCTTTACATCAGCCATTTGCAAGTGTAAGGTAGTTGGGAAGAAGTGGGATACAATAACAGCTGTTACTGCTGCTACGAAGGTAGCTAATACATAGAGCATAACAACTGTAGACATCCCCGTTTTTTTCACCGGTCTTTTGCTTGGAAATAGCAGATAGGGACGAGGAAGAAAACGAGAACAGGGGCAATCCCTTTGAGAGCGCCTACGAAGAGGGTCCCTAAGAGGGCTAAGTCTTTGGCTGCTTCTGGTGCTAGTAAGGCTACGACAATACCTATGATGAGACCTACAATAATTTGCTTGATGAGGCTCACCCGGTTGATGGCTTTGGAATATGGCTTTCATAAGGTAATCTCCTAAAAAACACAAGTTAAAAATATCCTTTGTTAATGGACAAATGTAATTATACAAAATACACCGCAGGACTGCAAGGCTTTTTTTGTAAGAAATATGGGATTATGTTATACTTTCCTAAGGCTTATTAAGACATATATATAATATACCTATATAAAGGATAGACGACTACTATGAAAGAATTTAAGGACCATAATGAGAAAGAAGCTTTTTGTACAAGGCGTTTTTCTCAAATATTGCGCGCCATTATGACTTAATGAATACGGTCTTGAGTTTTTGGTCAGGATTATTTTTTTGGCGTAAGTTCGCTGTTAAGCAAATGAATATGAACGACCGATCTAAAGTCCTTGATGTGGCTTGTGGGACTTGCGTTTTTACAGTGGAGGCCCTCCGGCAACACCCAGGGCTTATGTGGAAGCACTGGACTTTAATGCAGAAATGCTTTGCACAAGGACAACGTAGGGTGGATCGCCAAGGCTTATCCAGTCATGTGCACTGCTTGCAAGGGATGCTATGAACCTTCCTTATGAAGATAACAGTTTTGATGCGGCCATGTCTGGATTTGCTATGCGTAATGTACCGGATGTTAAACAAGTGCTTAAGGAAATGCAACGGGTGGTTAAGCCAGGGGAAAAGTGGTTACCTTAGAATTGGCTAAACCATCTATGATTGGCTTTTAAGCAACTTTTACTATCTTTATTTCGAGAAAATTTTTGCCATTTTTTTAGGGAGTTTGTCCAAGGATAACTCTTCCTATGCTTGGTTGCCTGAATCTTTGCGTCGTTATCCCCATCAAGATGTCATCTTGGATTACTGGAAAGAATTGGGCTATGAAGATGCCCATTATACAGAATTGACTGGTGGCATTGTAGCTGTTCATGTGGGAACTGTGCCAGGAGATAAGTAAAATCTCTCATTGTTAAACATATATAAAAAGAGGACACCCTATGGGATGTCCTCTTTATTTTTTGCGCTTTATTATTGCTTATAGAAGTAGGAAGCTAAAGCTCTATTGAAGATAGTAGGTCATATTTGTATCTTGGGATACAATTAGGCTCCCTTGTTCGACTGGAGTGCTTGTGGAAAGAGAAAGTTCAGCACCAACCTTAGCAAGGCGTGGCATGGTATCGATTGAATTAGTAGATACTTGGTTAGTAGAGACCGTTTTAACAGGGCCTAAGGTTCTACCCTAAAGCGGAAGCCATGATTTCTGCCTTGTGGCGGCCATCTTTAATGGCGTCCACAGTAAGTTGGTCTTGTAGGGCATTTGGTACATCGGCTTTAAAGGTAAGGGAGTTGATTTCAGTAGCTCCTGCTTGCACGGCAGCGCCAATGATTGAGCTAACCTTATCAAGGTTGTTAATACGAACTGTTACTGTATTAGAAATGGAATAGGATGTAATTGTACGATTACCATTGTCGTAATTGTAATCAGGGTTGACGGAGATGTTGGAGCTATATATATCCTTCTTGGCAAGCCCTTGGCTACTGAGACTGTTAATAAGTTGACTCATAACCTTGTCATTAGCTGATTTAGCAGCGGTAACATTGGCGCTAGAGGAGGTAAGACCAAGGGATAAGATGGCATAAGTAGGGGCCATAGTTCGTTGGGCATTACCTGTAACAGTGATTTCTGATGGCTGCATGTCAGCAACTGTCGCAGCATGGGATAAGGAAGGAATGAAAGTCATTGCTGTGAGTGTAGCGACAATTGTTAATTGTTTAAAAAGCGTGTTTCATACTAGTACCTATAAATTATACCTATTATTTTTAAAAAAATATCTCCTAGAGAAAGAAGATTTATAAATCATAAGTGAAATGACTAATAGAATAATAGCATGAGAAAATAGTGAGTACAAATAAAATAATTATAAACAAGAGCTCCTTGAGATAGTAAATACAGTTTAAATCAAGAGGTAATCTCTAAAGACTTTGATAAAAATGAATAGAAAAAAATAAATAAAATTAGCATTTATTGTATAGGAAATATAACTTGTATACAGGATGTGGTAGGAGGTAAAAAAATAGAGGGTGAATATGTAGAAAAACTTCATACTCTAAGGGCTTGACGGTAGGTCTAAACTCATCTATACTAAGTGAAGTCGATGGATAAGAAAGTTAAAAACAGCGTAACAACGAAAAAAAGTTGAAAAACTGCTTGACTACCTCTTGTCGATTTGATATCATAGTCAAGTCGCTACTAGTTAGCGATAAGACGTATAGATCTTTGAAAAACTGAACAATGTAAGGTAACCAATTCTTAGGAATTGGACATAAGTTAGAGTGCGGGTTTTCATTCAATGAAAACCAAACCAAAAATTCAAGTTGCTAAGGCAACGACAACAAATATGAGCTAGCAAATAGCTTCAAGTTATCTTGGAGAGTTTGATCCTGGCTCAGGACGAACGCTGGCGGCGTGCTTAACACATGCAAGTCGAACGGACCGACATGGAAGCTTGCTTCTATGAAGGTTAGTGGCGAACGGGTGAGTAACGCGTAATCAACCTGCCCATCAGAGGGGGACAACAGTTGGAAACGACTGCTAATACCGCATACGATCCAATCTCGGCATCGGGACCGGATGAAAGGTGGCCTCTACTTGTAAGCTATCACTGATGGAGGGATTGCGTCTGATTAGCTAGTTGGAGGGTAACGGCCCACCAAGGCAATGATCAGTAGCCGGTCTGAGAGGATGAACGGCCACATTGGGACTGAGACACGGCCCAAACTCCTACGGGAGGCAGCAGTGGGGAATCTTCCGCAATGGACGAAAGTCTGACGGAGCAACGCCGCGTGAGTGATGACGGCCTTCGGGTTGTAAAAGCTCTGTTAATCGGGACGAATGGCTACCATGCGAATAGTTTGGGAGTTTGACGGTACCGGAATAGAAAGCCACGGCTAACTACGTGCCAGCAGCCGCGGTAATACGTAGGTGGCAAGCGTTGTCCGGAATTATTGGGCGTAAAAGCGCGCAGGCGGATCTGCCAGTCTGTCTTTAAAAGTTCGGGGCTCAACCCCGTGATGGGATGGAAACCACAGATCTAGAGTATCGGAGGGAAAGTGGAATTCCTAGTGTAGCGGTGAAATGCGTAGATATTAGGAGGAACACCAGTGGCGAAGGCGACTTTCTGGACGATCACTGACGCTGAGGCGCGAAAGCCAGGGAGCGAACGGGATTAGATACCCCGGTAGTCCTGGCCGTAAACGATGGGTACTAGGTGTAGGAGGTATCGACCCCTTCTGTGCCGTAGTTAACGCAGTAGGCACCGCCTGGGGAGTACGGCCGCAAGGTTGAAACTCAAAGGAATTGACGGGGGCCCGCACAAGCGGTGGAGTATGTGGTTTAATTCGACGCAACGCGAAGAACCTTACCAGGTCTTGACATTGATGGACAGGTCCAGAGATGGACTCTCTTCTTCGGAAGCCAGAAAACAGGTGGTGCACGGTTGTCGTCAGCTCGTGTCGTGAGATGTTGGGTTAAGTCCCGCAACGAGCGCAACCCCTATCTTATGTTACCAGCACTTCGGGTGGGGACTCATGAGAGACTGCCGCAGACAATGCGGAGGAAGGCGGGATGACGTCAAATCATCATGCCCCTTATGACCTGGGCTACACGTACTACAATGGACGATAACAGAGGGAAGCTAAGCCGCGAGGTGGAGCGAACCCCAGAAACTCGTTCTCAGTTCGGATTGCAGGCTGCAACCCGCCTGCATGAAGTCGGAATCGCTAGTAATCGCAGGTCAGCATACTGCGGTGAATACGTTCCCTGGCCTTGTACACACCGCCCGTCACACCACGAAAGTCGGAAGTGCCCAAAGCCGGTGGGGTAACCTTCGGGAGCCAGCCGTCTAAGGTAAAAGTCGATGATTGGGGTGAAGTCGTAACAAGGTAGCCGTATCGGAAGGTGCGGCTGGATCACTCTTTCTAGGGAGACATACACTGAAGCAAGTCTTCGGATGTCACTTAGGTCGACACTTTGGTCTTACATTGTTCGGTTTTGAGAGATCTATGATTTCTCACCATTTGTAAAATGGGCCTATAGCTCAGCTGGTTAGAGCGCACGCCTGATAAGCGTGAGGTCAGTGGTTCAAGTCCACTTAGGCCCACCATTTTACTACATGGGGGCGTAGCTCAGTTGGGAGAGACACCTGCCTTGCAAGCAGGGGGTCAGGAGTTCGAATCTCCTCGTCTCCACCATTAGTATCGTTAGATACTATAACAACAATTGAAGAGATTCATTGTTTGTTCTTTTGAAAACTGCATAGAAGAAATTATTTAATTTGTTAGGTCATCTCTAGAATTTCTAAGTAGGTTGACCCAAGCACATTAGGAAAATAATTCTCTGATTTACGGTGACTAACGTAAGTTAGTAAACTACAAAACGACAATGCATTAAGCATGTGTCTGAAATCTTGAGTAAAGATTTTAAGGGCGTATGGTGGATGCCTGGCGATATCAGCCGACGAAGGACGCGGTAAGCTGCGATAAGCTACGGAGAGGTGCAAGCAACCTGTGACCCGTAGATTTCCGAATGGGGAACCCGGCAGTGGTTATGCACTGTCACCCATAGCTTCGACTATGAGGAGGGCACCTGGGGAACTGAAACATCTAATTACCCAGAGGAAGAGTAATCAAACGAGATTTTTCTTAGTAGCGGCGAGCGAACGGGAAAGAGGCCAAACCGGAGCGGGCAACCGCACCGGGGTTGAGGACAGTCATCACGTATAAATGGGATAGAAGAAAGGAGCTGGAAAGCTCTGCTGCAGAAGGTGATAGCCCTGTATTCGAAATCCTGCCTATACCGGACTGTATCCAGAGTACCACGAGACACGTGAAACCTTGTGGGAAGCAGGGGGACCACCCTCCAAGCCAAAATACTGATATCGACCGATAGCGCATAGTACCGTGAGGGAAAGGTAAAAGAACCCCTGGCGGGAGTGAAATAGAACCTGAAACCGTATGTCTACAAACAGTCGAAGTCTGTATATATATCAGGACGACGGCGTGCCTATTGAAGAATGAACCGACGAGTTACTGATACTAGCGAGGTTAAAGCAGCAAATGTGGAGCCGCAGCGAAAGCGAGTCTGAATAGGGCGATAAGTTAGTGTTAGTAGACCCGAAACCGTAGTG
>BNJV01000758.1_pt1:30000-70275 | contig 70275 bp, 113 predicted proteins | sample 8540591 | NCBI WGS metagenome assembly BNJV01 (sample SAMD00202457, study PRJDB9452) | human saliva metagenome | host: Homo sapiens
TTATCTGCTGCGGGCCGTCACCAGCCAATCTTGCTGGAGTATTATTTGTGCTGTTAGATGTATGGACGGCCTGGGAAACCTAGGGGCAAAAGTAGGCACTAAAGGAACAGAGTGACGCACAGTGCCATTGCATCAGGTTCTAAGCATGCATAGGGGAGCGCAGCGCCAGCTATGCGTGCTGGGATAGAAGTCGCTGATTAAGCAAAAGAAAAGGGTCTACCGCATGGTAGGCCTTTTTCTTTTACTATATATATCAAGAGATTAGATACTATCAACCTATAATGGCATTAATTAGTAAGACTCAATCAAACCACAGATAGATGCTATTGTAGACATAAGGGTCCAAGTCTTAAACATGTCCTTTAGGCTTAGACCAAAATATTCTTTTACAATCCAAAAGCCAGGATCATTGACGTGAGAAGCTATGGTTGAACCTGCTCCGGTGGCTAGGGCTAAAAAGGGCTAAATTAACATCATGATTACCTAGGATTGGCATAACGATACCGATAGCCGATAAGCCTGCAACTGTCGCAGCACCTAGAGAAATTCTTAGGATAGCCGCAATAGCCCAAGCAAAAATGAGTGGTGATACAGAGGAAGAGGCAAAGAGTTGGTTGATGTAATCGCCTACCCCACCTGCTAAGAACGTTTCCTTGAGGGCACCACCAGCCCCCGTGATGAAGAGCATCATAGAGATGGAAGCAACCGAACTAGAGAGCGCGTTCATAGTTGTCTTCATGGATTTGCCCCGTAGGATAACTAGGGTGAAAATGGCGAAGAGGAGGGAGATAATCATGGCCCCGGACGAGGGTGCCAATGAACTCTATGTATTGAACGATAAAAATGGCTTTTCAGAAATATGCCATAGGGTTGGCTAGCGTGCGAGCAATCGTAGAGGATATTATGAGGATTACTGGTAGTAGGGGCTACTAAGAGTGATAGTAAGAAATGGGGGCGATCCTGATCACTCTTTATGGAGGTATCTTCTTCTTCTGCGTGACTGCTTGGTCTGCTAAAGGTTTGCGGAGAGACCTTAGCTATGAGACGGCTAAAGAGATTACCTGTAATGTAGACCGTTGGTATTGCTATAGCAATACCATAGAGTAGAACGCTACCTACATCGGCCCCCATATTCAGTTGCGATGATGGTTGGTCCAGGATGGGGAGGGAGAAAGCAGTGGGTTGTTAATAGGGTGGCCAGCATAGGGAGCCCCAGCTTGTAAGGGTTGATGGAAAGTTCTTTAGCTATGGAGAAAATAATGGGAAGTAGGAGAACTAGACCTACTTCAAAAAAACATAGATATCCCTATGATAAAAGAGGCGGCGATGATAGCGCCACGAATGTGCTTGGCACCGAATAATTCTGTTAAGCGCTCCGCAATCTGTTTGGCTCCACCACTGAAGGAGAGGACGCGGCCCAGCATGGCACCGAGACCAAAAGATTAAGGTAATGTGGCCTAAGGTTGATCCCATTCCTTTTCTAAAAATAGAAGGAACGTTTTCTAATGGGATACCTAAGCCAATGGCGGCTATAGTAGAAACGACGATGAGGGAAATAAAGGTATTGAGCCTCACCACTGATATGAGGATGATGAGAAGAATAATGGCAAAGCCTGTTACAATAAGAGGCATGGAAGGTCCTTTCTCTAGGTAGAATTAGCTATAGGCTTCCCGAGATGAGCCTACAAAATATCACAGTTAGAACATATAATTTTATATATAATAAACTATAGTAAAGAAGAAGTTTATTTCAGTAAGAATTTTTTACTAGTTTTTATTATATCGAAAAAGATAGATTTGACAAATAGAGACTATTAGAATTAAATGGCTGACTTAGAGAAAGTCCGTTAGATTTAGTAAAGAGGGGTAAGATTATGTCGACTGAGGTTATTAGAAATCGTGTGCTACGAATTGCCATTCTTACTGTATCCGATACGAGGACAGCAGAAACTGATAAAGGAGGCAATCGGGTACAAGAGATTGCTGAGGCCGCTCATTTTTGATGTAGTTGCTCGATCCTTGGTCAAGGATGATATGGAAGCTATTAGCAACGTCGTTGAAGGATGGATTTCTGATCCCTCCATTGATGTTATCGTCACGACTGGTGGTACAGGCATTGCCAAGCGGGACGTGACCATTGAAGCAGTCTCTAGCCTATTAGATAAGGAAATACCAGGCTTTGGAGAGCTTTTCCGCTACATCTCTTATGTAGATGATATTGGGCTTAGAGCTATTGCATCTCAGGGCCATAGCAGGTGTGGCGAGGAATAGTCTTATCTTTGCTATTCCTGGCTCTGTCGGTGCGGTTACCTTGGCTATGGAACGGTTAATAGTCCCTCAAATTCCACATCTTGTGCGAGAAATTACTAAATAATACCATCCCTAGTAGGGGTGATATAGTATGCGAATTTAGTCATTAATTTATCAGATATGCATAGGGAAAATCCTTGTCTTTACTAGGACTGGTAAAAAGTGATTATGCTATAATTAATATACAGTACAAGAGTATGTACCAAAGATAAAAAAATGATTGCGCAGGAGGACTCCATGGCTTTCAAATTGAAAGGGAAAGAAGAAAAAAATTCTTCAGCATCTTAAATGATCATGCAGTGCTTTTGTCACGAAGCAGGCTTGCTCTTAGTCGATGCTTTTAAAGGTGAGATCGACCCAGATGAGGCCCTTAAAGAAATTAGTAAAAAAAGAAAAGGAAGCAGATGAGCTTGTAAATGATACAGCAGAACGTTTGCGCAAGACCTTTATTACGCCAATGGATCGGGAGGATATTCAACTCCTTATTGATCAGTTAGACAATACCATGGATGATATTAAAGATATTATGGATAAGGTGGTTATGTACCATGCAGGGAACCCATCTCCTGGGGCCATTCGTATGGCAGAAATCGTTGCTAAGTGCGGTAAGCATGTAGCTAAATCCATTTCCTATATGGGATCTTTGAAGAAAAAAATCATGTTAAGGTAGAAGCTCGTGGTAATGAAGTCCTTCGCTTAGAAGAAGAAGCGGATGATATTTATCACGAAGAAATGGCAGCACTTTTTGCTGATTGTAAGGATGCGATTGAACTTATTAAGTGGAAAGAAATCCTTAATGCTATGGAAGATGTTATCGATGGCTGTGAACGCCTTGTAGGAACCTTCCGTCGGGTGGTATTAAAGTATGCTTGATGCCCATTATTTAGTGTGGGCTGTAGTCTTCTGCGCATTGTTATTTGACTACATCAACGGCTTCCACGATACGGCTAATGCGATTGCTACCTCTGTTTCTACTCGGGCTATTTCTCCTAAGAAGGCTATTTTTGATGACGGCAGTCCTTAACTTCTTAGGTGCCTTGGTATCCACAGGGGTTGCTAAGACAATCGGTGGTGATATCGTTTTATCCCCTGATTTGATTGATTCTTCCATTATGTGTGCCGCTTTACTGGGTGCCATTATATGGAATTTATTAACTTGGATGTGGGGTATTCCGTCTTCCTCCTCACATGCCTTGATCGGCGGTGTTATTGGGGCTGTTGGCGTATCTGCTGGCTTTGGCGCCCTTAATGAGCAAGGAATTTTGAAAATCTTCCTATCTCTTATTCTTTTCTCCTATAGTAGCCATGGTTGGCGGCTATATTATCATGAAAGTATTGCTCTTTATCTTTGGTCGCTTTTCTCCTATTGCCCTCAATGACCGCTTTCGGAATATGCAGGTTTTATCTGCTATTCTTATGGCTTTTTCGCATGGCTCTAACGATGCTCAAAAAGGCTATGGGGATTATTACATTGACCCTCTTATCAGGAGGCTATATTTCCACCATGGATGTACCGACCTGGGTTAAATTGGCCTGTGCCACTTCTATGGCCTGTGGTACAGCCGTAGGTGGGTGGAAGATTATCTCCACCATGGGGACTAAGATTTTTAAGATGGAAACCATTAATGGTTTTTGCTGCGGATTTGAATTCTGCCTTGACCATTTTTACCGCTACCTTCCTCCACTTGCCAGTTTCTACAACTCATGTTGTATCTGGTTCTATCATGGGGGTTGGATCTTCTAAACGAATTAAAGCCGTTAATTGGGGGTTGCACGGTCCATGGTTATGGCTTGGTGTGTGACTATACCGCTGTCAGCCATCATGTCGGCCCTTATTTATGAAATTGGCCATTTCCTCTTCTAGGAAGGAAATAGCGATTAGAGTGAAACAGTCTTCGCTTTCTGCGAAGGCTGTTTTTATTGATTTTTTAAATGTCCACTATTTTTTTGGATAAATTTAATGTTTACTATTGCGGTATATTTTCATTTGTACTATACTCTTTGTAGTAAACATAAAGGCCTTATGAACTACTGGAGGAACTCATGAAGTTGAATCAAGCAACGGACTATGCTTTCCGTATGGTTTTGCACATGTCCATGATGCCTGAAGGCTTCAAGATTACCGGTTCTGAATTAGCAGGCGCAGAAATGATTCCTGAGCGTTTTTTTGCTTAAGATTATGCGCATGTTGATTCAAGCGGAAATCATGCAGTCATTTAGAGGTGTCGAAGGGGCTTTGCCCTCAAAAATCCTAAGGATATTAATTTGCTCGATGTGATTCGGGCTGTAGAAGGCGAAGCTTATTTGCAACGCTGCCTCTACGATCCAGAATCCTGTAATAAGTCTTGTATGGGGCACTGCGCTGTTAATGAAGCTATGGCTACTATTCAAGATGAGCTGGCTAGCCACCTGAGAGAGGTTAACTTTGCTGATTTGGCTGAGCGAGAAAAGGAAATCCAAGGGATTACCTCACTTTGCGCTTGTGGTAATTTCTAAGTAGCTTATATGTTTTGATTTTTATTCGTTGTTGCACGTAAGTGCGTGAAGGAGGATGCAGCATGTTAGATGCAGTATTTCTTGCTCGATGGCAATTTGCTTTGACATCGATTTATCACTGGCTCTTCGTACCACTAACCTTAGGTATGACAGTGTCCATTGCTGTGATGGAATGGTTCTTTGTTTCCACCGGCAAAGAAATTTATCAAAAAGATGGCTAAGTTTTTGGGGTGGTCTTTTTCCTCATCAACTTTGCCATGGGGGTTGTTACTGGTATCGTACAAGAATTTCACTTCGGTATGAACTGGTCTGAATACTCTCGCTTTATGGGTGATATTTTCGGCGCTCCACTAGCTTTGGAAGCCCTGACAGCCTTTTTTTCCTAGAATCTACCTTTATGGGGGTTTGGATCTTCGGTTGGGGCAAGCTATCGGCTAGGGGCCCATGCCATTGTTGCAAGCTTGGTTGCCTTGGGGACCAATATCTCTGCTTTCTGGATTTTGACAGCCAACTCCTTTATGCAACTATCCGGTAGGCTACGCTATTCGCAATGGCCGTGCAGAAATGGAATCCTTTGCAACTATCCTTCAAAATGGTTACTTGCCAGGTCAATTTTTTTCCATATTACATTGAATGGTGTATTTACTGCAGGCGTTGTTATTTTTCGCTGTATCCGCTTTTTAAATTACTCAAGGATAAGGAATCTGAGTTTTACAAACGGTCCATTAAATGGGGGCTCACCATTGCCCTTATCGGTGGTATCTTGGGTGCTGGTGCTGGTCACTTCCAAGGGCAGTATATCGCTAAGGTACAACCTATGAAAAATGGCTTCCATCGAAGCCCTTTGGGAAACTGAAAAATCCAGCTCCATTCTCCTTCGTTGCTAATATTGATGAAGCTAACCAAAAGAATACATCAGCTATTTCTGTTCCTGGCGGCTTGTCCTTCCTCGTTCATGACTCCTTCCAAGGTGAAGTTAAGGGGATTAAGAACTTACAAGCAGAAGCTGTTGCTCAGTATGGCCAAGGGGACTACATCCCGGCAGTTACACCAATCTTCTGGTCTTTCCGCGTGATGGTTCTCTCTGGTTCTATTATGCTTCTCGTTGCCTTGATTGGTCTTTGGAAGGTTCGTAAAGGAACCATTGCTAATGGTCGTGGCTTCTTGAAACTTATGCTATGGATGCTTCCATTGCCTTATCTTGCTAACTCTACCGGTTGGTTCGTAGCAGAAGCTGGCCGTCAACCTTGGTTGGTATACGGATTGCAATCCACTGCTGATGGCGTATCTAAGGCTGTAGCACCAGGTGAAATCTGGACCACTATCATCGGTTTTACAATCATTTATATTATAGCCGCTATTGCTGCCCTTTACTTGGCCGTTCAGCATATTAAAAAGGCCCAGAAGGCCTTCATGCGGTAGATGTAAAAAGAAAAAGAGGAGGCTAGATTATGGAACTAATTACTAATAACCTCAATGTAGTCTGGTTCATTCTCGTATTCGTTTTTGTTCGCAGGCTTCTTCCTCCTGGAAGGTTTTGATTATGGTACAGGTATCCTCTTGCCATTTACAGGCAAATCCGATATTCAACGCCGCCAAATGATTAATGCTTTGGGGCCCGTATGGGACTCTAACCAAGTGTGGATGATTACAGCTGGTGGCGCTATGTTTGCTTCTTTCCCACATGTTTATGCGACTCTTTTCTCTGGCTTCTACTTGGCTCTCTTTTTGATGCTAGCCGCTTTAATCGCTCGTGGTGTAGCCTTTGAATTCCGTTCTAAGTCTGCTAATCCAGCTTGGCGTAAAGCCTTTGATTACTGCATTTTCTTTGGTTCCTTAATCCCAGCTCTCTTATGGGGTGTAACTGTAGGGAACTTGATTCAAAGGTACTCCAATTGATGCAACTATGACTTATGTGGGTTCCTTCTGGGATCTCTTGAGCCCTTATACAATTCTGTGTGGGATTGCTTTCATTTTAGTATTTACCTACCATGGCGGCCTCTTCACAGCGATTAAGACAGCTGGTGAAGTAGCAGAACAAGCTCGTGCCGCGTCTCTTGTGGTGGGCGTTTTTCACAGCTATTGGTGCTATTTTGTTGGCAGTAGCTACAGCTATTTTTACAGATATGTTCCATTCTACATTGGCTATCGTCTTTTATGCGGTAGCTGTTGTATTCTTCCTTATTTCTTGGTTTTGCAGCGCGTACACGGAACACGAAAAACAGGCTTTCTTTTTCAGTAGTTTAACTGTTATCATGATTACAGCAGCATACTTTGCAGGTTTGTTCCCTAGAATTATGGTTTCTAGCCTCAACCCTGCTTGGAGCTTAACCATTGATAACGCATCTTCTTCTCCATATACCTTAGCTTTGATGACTGTAGTAGCACTAGTCTTTGTGCCAATCGTATTGATTTACAAGATTTGGACTTACTACACATTCCGCAACCGTGTATCTGAACAGGATTTGCACTACTAATGTGTAGCGATAAGGCATGCTTCTTGCATGCCTTATTTTTTGATTAGAAAAGAGTGACTATGATTAATCCAATCGCTTTTCAGGAGATAAAAAAAGCATAAGAAAATATTGTCGTCTATGCTGGTAACTAGTATCCTTAACGCCTTGTCAGTCGTAAGCCAAGCTTGGTTTTTTTGCTACCCTTATTACAGACCTCTTCTTAAAAAGATGCAAAAAAATAGGGGATGAGATAGATGTTTTGATCCCTTTAGCGGTGGCTATTATCATCCGTTTGCTAACCTCCCTATGGCCAAGAGGCGGCTGCTATATCCTTAGCTCATGCCGGCAAAGTGGCCTTGCGCAAGCGTTTGATTAAGCACCTTAAGGTAGGAGGCTTACAACAGCCGGAATCCCATGGGGATATGATTCATCTCATGACGGATGGGTTGGATCAAATTGAAGCCTATATTTCGCGTTATATACCCCAGATGCTCTATACGATTCTGGTTCCTTTAGTTATGGGGATTGCCATTGTGGATACAGTGCCTTGGTTAGGCCTGATTCTCATTGTTACAGTTCCTATGATTCCTTTCTTTATGATCCTCATCGGTAAACGGGCAGAGGCTATGAACAAGGAACAGTGGGAACGGATGTCACTCTTGTCAGGGCACTTCTTGGATATGTTACAGGGGCTAACAACGCTTAAGGTCTTTGGGCGTGCTAAAGAACAAATCCAAGTTATCGCCCGTATGTCCGGTGAATTCCGAGATTCCACTTTAAAAGTTTTACGAGTTGCTTTTTTTGTCGGCCTTTGTGTTGGAATTAATCTCTACAGTTTCCACGGCCCTTATTTCCGTTTATATGGGCTTAGATCTTTTGGCGGGCCAAGTGGACTTTTTACCGGCTTTCTTTGTACTCCTCTTAGCACCAGAATTTTACACACCTTTCCGCCAACTGGGGTCTGCCTTCCATACAGGAATGTCTGGTAAGACGGCTTTAGAAGCTATTGGAGCGTATTTAAATAATAAACAATACCTTCCTAAAGGAGGGATTTGGTTTTTGCGCAAGATATACAACACATAGAAGTAAAGAACTTGTCTTTTACCTATCCTAAAAGGGCAACACCCAGCCTTGGAAGATATTTCTATAAGTTTGGAACGTGGTAAGCCCACTATGTTCGTTGGAGAGTCAGGGGCAGGTAAATCTACTTTGGCTCATCTGTTAACAGGCTTTTTGCAGGCTCCCAAAGGGACTGTTTTTTTGTCAATGGACAAGATTTAGACCAGATCTCTATGGACTGGTGGCGAGATCAAATTATATACGTTTCTCAAAAGCCTCACCTATTTAAAAGGTTCCTTGAGGGATAATTTAACATGGGGACAGGATATGCCAGATGAGGATATCATAGCTGCTCTTAAGGCTGCTGAAGCTTACGACTTTGTTATGGCTAAGGCAGATGGCTTAGATTGCCATGTGGGGGCTGGAGGCCTTGGCTTGTCAGGTGGTGAGCAACAACGTATTGCATTGGCTCGTGCCTTCTTGAGAAAAGGACAAATCCTAGTCCTCGATGAAGTGACAGCTCATTTAGATTTAGCTACAGAAGAGTCGGTAGGCCGTGCCCTTAAACGGCTCATGCAGGATAAGCTGGTTTTTAATCATAGGTCATCGTTTACAGACTATGGCTTGGGCTCATAAGTTAGTAGTATTCCGCGATGGTCGTATGGATGACCAAGGATCTTATGAAGATTTACTCGCAAAGAATGGTTACTTTGCGTCTCTTATTAAAGCAGGTGCGGGTGTCTTAGAAGATTCCATCCAAGCTGATAATGCTATTCCAGCAGCTCAAGTGCAGAAAATATCCTCTGTATCACATCCTACCAAAAGTAAGACAAAAAGTAGATTGGGAGGGGCTGATACCCCTTGGGGACTTCTATTTAAGGTTCTTAGTAGAGCCCGGATAGCCTTAGTTTTAGCCCTCATCTTCTCCTTCCTTACTGTCTTTATGAACCTAGGGCCTCCTAGGCCTTTCGGCTTGGCTCGTGGCGACTGCTGCCTTGCATCCGCCATTGGTCGCCTTATCCTTAGCCATTACAGGGGTTCGTTTCTTCGGGATTGCCCGCGCTGTATGCCGTTACTTTGAACGCCTGTTTTTCCCACCGTATGGCCTTCCAAGGTCTCTATGGCTTACGGGTTTGGTTTTATGAAAAAAATTGGAGCCCATCAGTTTGCAAGTGTTTAAGTCACTAGGTGCAGGGGATCTGTTGGGGCGCATTATGGCGGATATAGAAACCTTACAATTTTTTTCTACTTGCGAGTTCTGATTCCTCCTACAGCAGCCCTCATCTTGAGTCTCTTAGTAGGCCTCTATTTGGGCCAGTTCTCTCTTTGGCTTTGGTTGGTGGTAGGCTTTTTCCTTTATCATGACCGTCTTGGTAATTCCTGTAAGCTTGGTAAGGTCTACCCATAAGACCTCTCAATGGATTTCTAAACAACAAGGGCTAGCTAAGGTAGATTTGGCGGAAACCCTTAATGGTATGGAGGATATCATTGCTTACCAACAAATGGATTCCGTTTTTTTAATCGCCTTGAGAAACGCTTTACCGATATCGATTATAAGAAGTCTAATATCGCAGATGCTACTAATGGGTCTACGATGATCTTCTTGGTAACTGTACAGGTAGCTGTAGTAGCGGCAGCTCTTATTGCAGGAACATCTATTTCTGGCCTTGAAGCGGGGGGTTTATGTGGCTGTTATTGCCATCGTGACTCAAGCTTGGTTTGAGGTCCTTCAACCCATGACTGTGGCTGTTCACCATGGCTATGAAAGTGCCTTGGCTGTGCGTCGATTGGGGGCTATCGATAAGGCTCCGAAAGCTTTAACAGAACCAGCTCAACCAGCCCAAGTCCCAAAGGCCTATGATATTGTCTTTGATGACCTTAATTTCTCCTATGAAGATAAGAAGATTTATGCTCATTTTGATCTGACCATTCCAGAGGGGCAGCATCTGGCCATTGTAGGTGGTTCTGGTGCAGGCAAATCCACCCTTTTTAATGCGTTGACACGTTTGTATGACTACCAAGGATCCATTAAGGTGGGTGGGGTTGAACTTAAATCCCTCCTGTCGGATGAAGGGCGGAGTTTGTTCGGTGTTGTTACCCAGGATACTTATATTTTCCATGCTAGCTTGAAGAGAATATTCGCTTGGCTAACCCTCATGCTAGACAGGACCAATTGGAGAAGGCCTTACAGTTTGCTTCTCTACAAGGGCTTATCAGTCGTCTGCCGCAGGGATTAGCAACCCTTGTGGGATCCGGTGGACAGGGCCTATCCGGTGGGGAACGACAACGGGTAGCTTTGGCTCGACTCTACCTCCGGCAAAGTCCAATCCTCCTCTTGGATGAACCTTTAGAAGGGCTTGATCAAGTCACAAAAGGAGCTATTCAAGAAGACCTTATGGCCTTTTATGGAAGGACGGACCAGTTTATATATTACCCACCAATTGGAGGGTATTGAAAAGATGGACCGTATTCTCTTCATGGAGGATGGGCATATTGTAGAAGATGGAACCTTTGAACAGTTGATTGAGAAGAAGGGACGTTTCTATCAATACTGTATTTTTATCTATGGCTCGTGTATAGGAAAATCTCCCTCTTAGAGGGGAGATTTTTTTATAAGAGATGGCTAGATTGATACCTATGAGAGGGATACGATTAGAATGTGGTATAATTAATTCATTATTGATGAATGAATGAGGAGGGCTTATGAATCCGTTTTTGGCTAAGGTCTTGTCCTTTGCGCAAGATGTGCGCACAAAGGACAAAGACATCAGTCTTGATCTTAAAACCCCACTCCCTATAAATACTGATCGAGAACTTTATAAACATCAGGTTTTGGCTATAGAGGAAGATTTTTATCAACCGTCTCTTACGGGCCCATTTTCATAACCACTGGGCTGTCTATTCAGCCACGGTTGAGTTCGAGCCTAATAATCAAGTTATGTTGACACTGATTACAGCTTGGGGGAATGTGGTCAATTTGAATTTCACAATTGAAGATTTATGGTTTGATGACTATACCACATCGTTCCGTATCCAATTAGACACATCTAATGTGGATACAGGCGGTTTTATCCTTAATACCATCATCCATGCTATGGGTAATTGGCTTATGAGTCTCTTTGGGATTTTTCTTCAATCCAGTAGATTTTTGGTAAGACTATAGGATCTTGTCGTTTTGAGAAGAATGGTAGTATTCAATTCGATCTTGTGCCGGATTCGCCTGTTCGAAAGATCCTTCCTCTGCCTAAGCGAGAGCTTAATAGCCAGGGGCCTGTTATAGTGGGGAATCCGCGGACGGGTCAGTCTGTCTTGTCAGTGGATTCCTACTCCTTCCATGAGCCTATAGAGCGTTTTAGCTTGCCAGATATTCCCACTAAGACCAGCTGGCTTAGGACCATTGATGTAGCGGCCGTTCTTTTATTACCTATTGGTGTGTGGGTAACCTTCATTATCCTTCACCATTATTTGCCGGCTGAAACTATACACTTTTTCCTTCTCCACCTATTTCTTAATTTCCTTGGGGATTTTTTTGTTATTTCCTTCTTGGTTATGAATATTCCTCGTTACATTTATATGTATGTCGACTCCCGTAAGAAGTGGAGATCTACTTTTATCCATTCTAATATCAAGATTCAAATGCGTAAGTTACAAAGGCGTATCTTTACCCAACAATCTTGTCTCAAAGAGGGAGCCAGGCAGACAACTTAGAAAGTCAGGAAAAGATTAGAGACCTTCTTTTGCAAATTCGGGATAAGCGCTTTCTCACTCAACAGTTAAAATTGGCGGATGATGATCGAGATAGGAAGCAAAAAGTTAAGTTTATTATTGCTTATATAGGCTGTACATTGTTAGAAATGCTTCTCTTAATGCATTAGTCGAGGACTGAGTCAAACTAAGGTTAATAAGTCTTTTATGTGCCTACAAAAGAAACAGCGGATAGTTGATTAATCAACTATCCGCTGTTTCTTTATAGTAATTATCGATTGCATTTGGGACCGGGCTTACTTTTTAAAGGGATTTTTCCGTCTTATAAGGCCATAGGGAGGGGCGGCCATATTTATTGGGTAAGTGACTACCAGGGATGACTAGAAGCACTAGAATGAGAATGAAGAGAAGACCATATACCAAAAACTTCCGTACTAGGAAGGAAGTTATAGTTAGCTGTGTACATAATAAAAGCAGCTATGATAAAGGCAGGGACCGCAAAGAGATCAAAGTCTCGGAAGCGGCCGATAAGGGGGACAAGGAAGAAGGGAAAGAGAATGATATGAGCTAGAAAGGCGCCTATTTGAATAGCCCAGTAGCCCGGTAAGATTTCTACCGCTTGATAAGCAGCTTCTACTAGAGATGTAAGGAGTCCCTAAGGCAATACAGGCCGAGAAGAAGCAGAGGGTAAATTGAAGGCGGTTCATACGGCCTTTTAAAGTTAAAGTAGGAGAAGCCTCGTTGAGCTCCAAAGGCCAAAAAGACAGTACCTAGTACACAGATGAGGAGAGTCTTAATGGCAGAAAATACAATGAGTGTATCCATACATGGTTCCTTTGGATAATGTGTGAAAAAAATTTATGTAGTCGCTTTCTTTATTGTAACAGTTTTTTTGTAAAACCGTCATGCTAATAGGCCTTTTGAGTAGTGAATTGATTTCTTCTATTGTATAATTATGTTGATATTTTTCTGTGTAACTAGGAGGGGGATTTCATGGCTCTATATATTCTTAAACGTTTGGTATCAGCCATCCTCGTCCTTTGGGTTATCTTAACGATTACCTTCTTCCTCATGCATGCTATACCAGGGCGGTCCCTTTACTAGTGAAAAATTACCCCCTCAGGTACAAGCTACTATAGAGGCAACGTATCATCTAAAATGATCCTCTAGATAAGCAATATATGGACTATTTGGAGCGGGTCGTTCACTTTGATTTGGGACCATCGTTTCAATATGAAGGCCGGACTGTTAATGATATTATCAGTGAATCCTTTCCCTGTATCTGCTCAACTAGGGCTCATATCATTGGTTGTGGCTTTGGTTGGAGGTGTTTTCTTTGGCGTCGTATCCGCTTGGAAACCTAATTCTTGGATTGATTACGGGGTAAGTTTCTTTTTCTACCTTAGGCATATCAGTACCGACCTTTATCATCGGAGCTCTCTTGGTTTACTATTTTTGGGTTTGTCCTACCGATCTTTCCGGTAGCTCTTTGGAAGGGACCTGCCTATGTGATTCTTCCTGTCTTGACCATGGCTGCTCAGCCGATGGCTTTTTATCGCCCGCTTGATGCGGTCTGAGTTGGTAGAAGCCTCATAGCAAAGACTTTATTCGAACCGCCCGCGCTAAAGGCTTAAGCCCCCTAACCATCCTCTTTCGCCATGCCTTGGGGAATGCCATTTTGCCGGTGATCACTTATATCGGTCCTTTGACGGCCTCTCTATTGACTGGGTCTTTTGTTGTAGAAACCATTTTTTTGCAATTCCAGGTCTAGGACGTTATTTCGTAACTTCCATTTACAACCGGGATTATACAGTTGTCTTGGGGATTACTATTTTTTTCTCAGCCCTGATTGTGCTCTTTAATCTCATCATTGATTTAATCTATCCTGTGATTGACCCACGGGTTAAATTAGAAGAGGAGGAAGACTAATGGACTCACATGATTTCTTGCCTCTACCTGAGAAGGATCGGCACCCTAGAAGAGACCTTTAGGCCTCGTCCTTCTGCTTGGCAGCGATTAGCCATGAATAAATTGGCTTTTACTGGGGCTTTTTATTATTTTCCTTGTCCTAGCTTGGGCTATTATCGGTCCCTTCCTATCGCCATACTCCTATGCGGATCAAAACCTCTTAGCTACCAATCAGGGGCCTAGCCTAAGTCATTGGTTTGGTACGGACAGCTTGGGACGGGACTTATATACGAGGGTTTTATATGGCGCCCGTATATCCTTGCTTATAGGTATTGTGGCGGCCCTCATCAACTTCTTTATAGGCGCGCTCTATGGTGGCATTGCTGGTTTTGTAGGGGGCAGCGTAGACCGTTGCATGATGGCAGTAGTGGATATCCTGTATGGGATTCCTCTTCTACTCTATGTAATTCTACTCATGGTAGTATTGGGGCCAGGCTTAGTATCTATTTTTTGGCTTTGGGCATAGCCTATTGGTTAACTATGGCTCGCATTGTCCGCTCTCAAATTATGAAAATCAAGACAGAAGACTATGTGACTGCAGCTGTTACTATAGGGATTTCCCAAGTGGCGAATCTTGGTGCGCCATATTTTTACCCTAATTGCTTAGGGCCTATTATAGTGACAATGACTTTGGCTATTCCAGATGCTATTTTTTTACAGAAGCCTTTTCTATCCTTTATTGGATTAGGGGTAGCGGCACCTATGGCTTCATGGGGTGTCTTGGCTTCTGAGGGAATCAATGCTATGCGGTCCTATCCCTATCAATTACTGTTCCCTGCCGTGGCTATCTCTATTACCATGTTGGGCTTTACCTTCTTGGGTGATGGCCTACGAGTGGCCCTGGACCCTAAGGAAGGAGGTCGCTTATGAAAAAAATTTGCTTATTGATGCATCCAATCTATCGGTTATCGTAGATACCTTTTCAGGCCCTCTCCAGGTTGTACGGCACATGGAATTACAGTTGAGAAGAGGGAAATAGTGGGTTTGGTAGGGGAATCTGGCTCTGGTAAGTCGATGACATTAGCCTCTTTTATGAGCCTGCATGATCCAGACAAGACCCATACCAAGGGAGACCGACTTCACATTTTAGGGCATGATTGCTTAGCTTTTTACAGAGGAGGACTGGCGATTACTGCGTGGCCATCAAGTGGCTATGATCTTTCAGGACCCAATGACAGCACTTAATCCCATCCTATCAATTGGCCAACAATTGATGGAAATTATGCCGAAGGGGCAGGCCAGTATGAGTAAGGCAATAGAATTACTGACTCAAGTAGGCCTTACGGATCCAGAGCGGAGGGTTAGTCAATACCCTTATGAACTATCAGGAGGGATGCGCCAACGAGTAGTTATCGCTATGGCTTTAGCCGGCCAGCCTAAGATACTTTTTAGCAGATGAACCAACAACGGCTTTGGATGTGACTACGGAGGCGCAAATTCTCCATCTCCTACAGGGTTTGGTGAGAGAAAGTGGCCTTGGATTAGTCTTTGTATCTCATAATTTGCGTGTAGTGAGTCAGCTTTGTGACCGTGTTATGGTTATGTATGCGGGCCAGTGGGTAGAAAAAGGGCCGGTGGAAAGTGTTTTTTCGACCTAAACATCCTTACACCCAAGCCCTCTTAGGGGCTTTTAACCCAAGGGAAAAAGAAGGGACAATTGAAAGCTATTCCAGGGCGGGCACCAGACTTGGCTAATCTGCCAAAAGGTTGTCCATTCTATCCTCGTTGCTCTCATGCCATGCAGATATGTGCTCAAGAGGAAGCGCCTATTGAAATCCTTAGTCTAGGGGAGAAGGAACATAGTATTCGTTGTTGGTTGCCAGCTTCAGAAAGGGAGTGGAAGCATGAATCACTTGTGGGAGACGGAGGGACTCAATAAAAGAATTCTCAGTGAAAAGCTCCTGGTGGAAGCCAGCCCAAAAAGGTATATGCCTTACATGACATCGATCTTTACCAAGATTTTTGGCGAGACCTTGGGTTTAGTGGGAGAGTCGGGTTGTGGTAAATCCACGTTAGGTAAAGTCCTTATGGGCCTCTATAAGCCTACAGCGGGGCAAGTCTATCTGCAGGGGCATAAGATAGAAGGCGTAAGAGATCGGCAGCGTATTGTCAAATCTATGCAGATGGTCTTTCAAGATCCTTTGGCGTCCTTAAATCCACGGATGACTGTTTTTGATATCTTAGAGGAGCCGCTTAAGGTCCATGGACAGTTGACTAAGGCGGATCGCTATAATCGAGTGATGGCTACCTTAGAACAGGTAGGTCTTTCTAAAAATCTATAGTAATCGTTATGCTCATGAATTCTCTGGTGGTCAACGCCAGCGTGTGGGCATAGCGAGAGCCCTTATCATGGACCCTGCTTGTATCATCTGCGATGAGCCAATATCTGCCTTAGATGTATCTATTCAGGTGCAAATAGTAAAACTTCTGGAGCGGCTCCAGGAAGAGAAAAATATGGCTTATCTCTTTATCTCTCATGACCTTAACATGGTTCGTTATTTGAGCCAGCGTATAGCGGTCATGTATTTGGGGATGATTATGGAAGAGGGACGAGCGGAAGACCTTTATAGTCGGCCATATCATCCTTATACCCAAGCCCTTATGGCTCTCAACAAGCCAATCGGTCCAGGGCAAAACCATAGAGCTTGGCCTTAGGGGATGTACCAAGTCCTTTAGATCCTCCTTCCGGATGCTTCTTTCATACGCGCTGTCCAAGGGCTAGTCAGATTTGTAGTCAAGTACGACCCTAAATTAGTGGATATAGATGGACGGCGGCTGGCCTGCCATCATGTATAAATTGATCTGAGCTGAGGCTTAATGAGTAAGACTTGATAAGTAAGAGCCAATTAAAATAAGAATAGATAATAATTTGTGTATTGATAGGACTTGTGTGTAAGGGGATACAATGGATTTACAGATTGTAGGCCGAGCCTTGGCCAAAGAGATTGAAACTTGATGCCACAAGCTCTCGCAGAGGGAAAGGTATCTTATTATGTGGGGCGCTTGATGAAGAGGCTCCTATGGAGACCATTGCCGCGCGCCATGAGCATGTGGTTCATGCTGGTGCTAGTATTGTTAAGACCTTGGTTATGGAATACCTTTTTCACTTGGCTCAAGAAGGTCAGTTAGATTTAGAGGATTCCTTATCCATTCATAGGGTTCCTCCTGTAGAGGGGGCGGCGCTATCCAAGAATTGGTTGGTAATCATGCCTTTACTTACTTAGAACTTTGCCGCCTTATGATGGTTTTTATCAGATAATTGGGCTACCAATCTCCTCCCTACAGGCCTTGGGCGTTGAGGAAATCAATGGCCGGGCAGAAAAGTTGGGGTTGGAAGTTTTTCAAATCCAACGCTTTATGATGGACAGTCGAGCCCGTAAGGAGGGTCGTGAAAACCGTATTACTGCTTATGAAGTGGCTAAACTTTATGACCATCTTTACCATCTGAAAGACCATTCTGCCTATGGCAAAAGAAATGTGGCGCATTTTAGGGCGCCAACAATTTCGCGACCATATTCCCTTCCACTGGGGGAAGAGGTATCTTTCTATCATAAGACCGGCTGCCTAGAGCGGGTAGAACATGATGGAGGTGTGTATATGTCTCTTCATGGGGATTATGTCTTAGTTATTCTTATCAGTGATGTTGACAATGACTTGGCTATTGATGGCTCAGCTCAACTGGGGTATATGATGCGGGAGTTTATAGATAACCGCCTGCCTCAAGTCTATTAATCACTAGTTGTATATAATGAGGTAGAGGCCATGAATAGGAAAATGATATACCCTAATATTTCTTGTGGGACTTGCCGTCTTCCTTGGCCTCATTTGCCTAGGACGGGCAGAGCGGGCAGCAGCGCCAGATCCAAACTTGATTCGCTATGCGTTAGAACAGGAACCAGCGAGTCTGGACCCGGCTAAATCCACAACCTTACCGGAGTCGACTGTAGAACTACAGATCTTTGAAGGCTTGACCCGCTTGGATAAAGATAATCAGCCACAAACCTGCAGCAGCACAGTCTTGGGATATTTCTCCAGATGGAACAACCTATACATTTCACCTGCGGAAGGGCATGACCTGGTCTAATGGGGATTTACTTACAGCGCAAGACTTTTGCCTATGCTTGGTTGCGGGCTTTGAACCCTAATACCGGCGCTGATAACGCTTATATGCTCTACGCCATTAAAAAAATGGGGAGGCCTATAATAGTGGCAAAGTACCTGAGAGTACTGTAGGGATTAAGGTTCTTGACCAGGAGACCCTGGTGGTGACACTAGAGGAACCAGCCCCCTACTTTTTGAGTTTAACCGCCTTTCATGCTTTTTTTATCCATTGAACAAGAAAGTGGTGGAAGCTATATCCTAAGGATTGGGCTAGTCGGCCAGACACGCTTGTAGGGAATGGGCCCTATAAGATGACCGCCTGGAAACATAGTGGAGATATGCATTTCGTTAAAAACGAAAGCTATTGGGATGCCAAGTCTGTTAAAACACAAGCTATGTATTGGCCTATTTCAGAGTCCTCATCTACTCGGTTGACCTTGGTTGAAGGGGGCGAAGCGGATCTTATGGTGGAACCACCAAGCCTAGATCAAGACAGATTGACTAAGGCTGGCCTCTACAAGGTAAGCCCTATGTTGGGAAATTATTACTATGTATTTAATGTAACAGCCCCACCCGTTAATGATCCGCGGGTTCGAAAGGCCTTATCTATGGTTATCGATCGAAAAGCCATTGTGGATCATGTTATTCATGGGGGAAGAGGCCGGCCTATGCCTTTATTCCACCAGGATGATAGAAAGTACGACAGGAAAGGATTTCCGTCAGCAAGGCGGCGATTATGTTGAGGAAAAATATAGCTCAGGCCAAGGCTCTATTAAAAGAGGCTGGCTATGATAAAGAACTATCCACTACCAGCTATTACAATCCTTTATAATACCAATGAGATGCATAAAGCTGTAGCTGAAGCAGTACAGGAAAGATGGAAAAGACACTTTAGGGGTGGATGCTATCCTACAAAATCAAGAGTCTAAAAGTATTCTTGGCTAGCCGCCAAGAAGGTCACTATCAAGTGGCCCGTGCTTCTTGGGTGGCGGATTTTTGAAGATCCTATTAACTTCTTAGAAGTCTTTTTCGGCAGAGGATAACGATAGCCAGTACCACAATCCAGCCTATAATGACCTCATCGCGTCAATCAAGAAGACCCAAGATCCAAGTCGGCGCTATCAACTTATGCATCAGGCAGAAGAGATGATTTTCCAAGATGCGCTGGTCATTCCTTTTTACTATACATCTCAGCCCTATGTGGTATCACCGCGTTTAACGGGGTACTTTATTACTAATATGGGCCTTATTGATTTTAAAGGGGCCTATCAAGCCTATTGAGCTTGCTTGAGGCAGGAATAGGTGTCAGCAACTTTTATTTTTTATCTGTAAATCCAAGGAGGATGACTATGGATTGGATAGTGCCTAAGAGACTTCACAAGGATGACCCCTAGCCTTTCTAGCGCCTGCCTCTGCCTGCCAAGAGGACCTGGACCTGGTGAAGGCTATTTGCCAGGAGCGGGGCTACCAAGCCATCTTTGCTCCTTCTTGTTACGGGCAGGGCCTCTATGGGGGATCAGAAGAAGAGATGGTGGAAGAAATTAATAGTCTATTTAGGGATCCTTCCGTCCATGCCATTATTTGTGCCCGTGGTGGGTATGGGACAATGCGATATCTAGATAAGATTGACTTTTGCCGCCATCCACCGGAACCCTAAGGCATTTGTGGGGTATAGTGATATTACAGCACTCCACCTGGCCATTCAGAAGATGTGTCAGTTGATTACCTTTCATGGCCCTATGGTAGTGGACTGGTGCAAGGCTAAGGATCCATCTAAGGCCGGCTCACAAGAGGCCATGACATCCTACCAGGAGGATCTTGACCAACTCTTCCAAACCTTAGAGGGGCAGGTACGGATTATAGAACCCTTGCCGGAACCGCCAAGGGGGGCATATTGGGACCCAGTTGGGAGAAGGTCGACTTATAGGTGGCAATATGACACTAATTGCTATGATGGGGGAACTCCTTATGGCTTGGACTCCTATAGTCGAAAAAGAATTAGAATCCATGATCCTCTTTCTAGAGGATGTGGGAGAGGCTCCTTACAAGCTAGATCGTATGCTTCAGCAATTGAGACTTCAGGGCGTCTTAGGTGCCATTAAGGGCATTGCTCTAGGCACCTTTAGAGACTGCCAGGGGGACCCCTGATGAGGCTAGTTATGATATTGGCTACCAGGTCCTCCGCTATATGGAAGAGGGGCGGCCTGAGGAAGCAGATCCTCCCTTTGTCTGCTACCTACCTACGGGTCATGGGACTCCTCATGTAACCTTACCCTTAGGTGGGCTAGTTAGCTTTCGTTATATTGCCAATACCTTTCTCTTACAGCCCCTATACTAAGTAGTCCATAAGTTGTTCGCCTAATGAAAGAAAGAGACCCATGAATTTACGTCAACAAGAGGCCTTGGCCTGTCAATGTATCGATGATTTAGCTCCTCGCTTGAAAGCCTTTGGCGCTTACCTCCATAGCCACCCTGAATTAGGCCAAGAGGAATATCAGGCCCTGGCGGCTTTGGAGGCTTTTTCTTGGACGAGGGCTATGAGGTTCAAGTAGGCCTGACAAAAACGCAAGGAATTAAAAACGGCTTTCCTAGCTCAAGAGACTGGGGATGAGTCAAAGAAACGCATTGCTTTTTTTAGGTGAGTATGATGCCCTTCCAAGCCTGGGCCATGGCTGTGGTCATAATTTGATAGCCCTTATGAGTTTGGGAGCCACCCCTAGCCTTTAATCGGGCTAGAAGGCCTGGTTGGGGAGCTAGTTTTTTAGGATGCCCTGCGGAGGAGACTATAGGCGGTAAGGTTTATATGTCTCAAGAGGGCCTTTTTAAGGGGTATGAGGCGGCTCTGATTATCCACCCTGGTGGAGAGAATGAAGTGGGAGGCTCTTCATTGGCTACCCACCCCTTGGAAGTGACGTATCATGGTCGGTCCGCTCATGTGGCTTCCTTAACTGATTCAGGCCTCAATGCCTTAGACTCAGCGGTATCCCTATATATGAAAATTCGCCATATGAAGGCTTCTTTTTCCCAAGGGAGTTCGGATTGGAACCATCTTCACAGATGGGGGCCAGGCCCCTAATGTGATCCCAGACCGAAGCCAACTTCATATGACCGTGCGGGCTAGGGATGTAGAAACCTTAGAAGAACTTGTTTTGCCCACTATTAAGGAGGCCGCTAGGGCCGTTGCCAAGGAGGAGGGACTCCTGTAGACCTAGTCCATTATGAACCACTTTTCAAGGATATGCGTCAAGATAAACGGCTCTTGGATATCTTCGAAGAGGTTATGACCGAATGGGGAGAAAAACCTCGACGTTTGCCTGATGATGAAGCTGATGGGTCTACGGATGTAGGCAATGTATCCTATGACCTGCCAACCGCCCAACCAACCCTTTGTATAGGACGTGGACTTGAGGCGCATACAGTGGATTTTTACTTGTGCAGCAGGCTCTGATTACGGCCTAGAGCAAGCCATTAAAGGGGCCAAGATTTTTGACAATTGCGGCTTTGCGGTTCGCTCAAGTAGTTGATCAAGAATAAGAATATAGGAAGAGAGTCTAGTTCTTACTAGGCTCTTTTTGACTATATCTTGCCGAGAGGATACAATACAAAAATAGAATAGTATCCGCCTCTAGGGCGGTTTTTTTCTTTGATGGAGTATGTACATTCATGAGCGTATTATCGGTTTCTCATGTGAGCCATGGTTTTGGGGCTCGCCAAATTTTTAGACGATGCCTCCTTCCGCCTTTTTAAAGGGAGAGCATGTAGGCCTCATTGGGGCCAATGGGGAGGGAAGTCTACCTTTCTCAATATCATTACAGGTAAGTTACCTCCTGATGAAGGGAAGATTGAGTGGTCCAATAATGTTAAAAGTGGGCTATTTAGACCAACATGCGGTTCTTGAAAAGGGACTGACTATCCGAGATGTTTTAAAGAGGGCTTTTGACGATCTTTTCGTGATGGAAGAGAAAATCAACGATGCCTATAATGAGATGGGTGACTGTGACGAGGAACGGATGAATAAGCTCCCTAGCACAGGTGGGAGAATGGCAAGAAGAGTTAGAGCAACGTGGCTTTTTATGAGATTGATGCGGTTATCGAACGGACTGCAGGTGGTCTAGGGTCTCATGGATATCGGTCTTGACCGAGATGTAACAGAGTTATCCGGTGGACAGAGGACCAAGGTTCTACTTACTAAGTTGCTCTTGGAAAAAGCCAACCATTCTCCTCTTGGATGAACCGACTAACTATCTGGATGTAGAACATATTCATTGGCTACAGAATTATTTACAAAACTATGAAAAACGCCTTTATCCTGATTTCTCATGATATGGTCTTCCTCAATTCTGTGGTTAATGTCATCTACCATATTGAGCAGGCTGTCCTTACTCGCTACACAGGAGATTATGAACAATTTAAGGCGGCCTATGAGGTTAAGCGAGAACAGATGCGTAAAAGCTTATGAAAAGCAGCAGAAGGAAATTGCCCAACTGGAGGATTTCTGTACAGCGCAATAAGGCTCGTGCTGCTACAGCAGGCCTCGCTTCTGCCCGGGTTCGCAAGCTGGAAAAAAATGGACCTCATTGACAAACCTAAGGAATATATTAAACCTAGCTTCCACTTTAAAGAGGGGCGGACACCATCCCGTTATATTGTAGAAGCATTTGGCTTAGAGTTGGGGTATGACGAACCTTTGACTCGGCCTGTGGACTTTCAGGTAGAGCGGAATAAGAAAATCGCTATCCGAGGCGTTAATGGCTTAGGGAAGACGACCTTACTCAAGACTATCTTGGGCCTCATCAAACCGGTTTCTGGTGAACTGGTTAAGGGGACTTTCTGCAGGTGGGTTACTTTTGCTCAAGAAGACAATCCTAATAATGATATGACAGCATTAGATTATATCTGGGAAGCTTATCCGTCCATGACTAATGCAGAGGTCCGCAATGCCTTGGCCAAGTGTGGTCTTACGACAGACCACATTACTTCTCAAATGCGGGTTTTATCGGGCGGTGAAAATGCTAAGGTTCGCCTTTGTAAGCTCATGCAGGAAAAAGTATAACGTCTTGGTTTTTGGATGAACCGACTAATCATTTGGATATCTATGCTAAGGATGAGTTGGCTAAGGCACTCAAGGCCTTCCGTGGAACTATCTTAGTAGTAAGTCATGAGCCAGAATGGTACGAGTCTTGGGTGACAGATGTATGGAATATCGAAGATTGGACGACTAAGATCGTATAGGAGTGTTAATGAAGCAAACTGCAGAGGAGAGCCTACAGGCCTTTTTAGAAGGCCTGGGCCTAGATTTACAACAAGCTCATATGACTAAGACCCCAGCTCGGGTGACAGCCCTTTATAAGGACCTTTTTCCGGGGTGTGGGAGGGGATACTAAATCCTTGTGGGGGAGGTTTTTCCCACCGATTATAAAGGGACTAGTAGCTGTCCATGGTATTCCCTTCTACTCTATGTGTGAACACCACCTCATGCCCTTCTTCGGCAAGGTCGATATAGTGTATCTGCCCCATGAGGGCCGAGTAGCAGGTCTATCTAAATTGGCGGACTTAGTGGACCTCTTGGCTCGCCGGCCTCAGTTACAGGAACGGCTATCTTCTCAAATAGCAGACGCCCTAGAAGAGGATTTGGGAGCTCAAGGGGTTATGGTGCTATCCGGGCCACTCACCTTTGTATGTTGGTACGTGGGGAAATGCAATTGGATACGCAGGCCATGACCATGGAATCACGGGGGCTCTTGGCAGAAGGTAAGGATTTGCGTCAAGAGGCTCTCTTGCTCTTAGGAGAGGAAACACATGAAAACTAGACAGTACAGTTGGCAGGATGGGAAAAGCCTGAGACTTGAAGTTGGCCACACTTTGATTATGGGGATTCTCAATGGAACGCCGGATTCTTTTTCTGATGGTGGACTCTACAATCAAGCTGATCAGGCTGTTCAACACGCCCTAGATATGATTGATGAAGGGGCGGATATCATAGATCTAGGTGTGGAATCCACCCGACCTGGGCATGTGCAAATATCGGTAGAAGAGGAAATTGCACGTATGAAAGACTTGCTACCAGCAGTTTTTAGAGGCGGTGACTGTTCCTGTATCTATCGATGCCTATCGGGCCAAGTCCATGGATTATGCACTGTCTGCTGGGGCTCACATCATTAATGATATTTGGGGCCTTCAATATGACCCAGATATGGTGGCCGTGGCCGCCCACTACCAAGTGCCTGTCATCATCATGCATAACCAAGTGGGGACGGACTATGATGATATTATCTCCGATATGAAAGCATTTTTATGCTAAATCTATTGATTTAGCTCTTAAAGAGGGAGTCAAACTGGATAATATCTGGATCGATCCGGGAATCGGGTTTGGCAAGACAGCGCAGCAAAAATATGGAGGTACTACAACGCTTGGACGAGTTGACTTCCTATGATGCCCTCCCCTTTCTTTTGGCGACTAGTCGTAAGGGCTTTATTGGTAAACTCTTAGGTGATTTACCACCTAGAGAACGAGATGAAGGAACCTTGGCGACTAATATGGCTGGTGTTTATGCTGGTGCCCATATGGTGAGGGTTCACAATGTACGTATGCACAAGCGGGCTCTGACTGTTTTGGATGCCATCTTACGAGGTGAATAATGGATTTTATTGAACTTAATAATATGGCTTTTTATGGCTTTCATGGTAATTTGGCCAGTGAGGGCGAGCAGGGCCAACGCTTTTTTGTAGATCTTTTAGTCGGGGCTGATCTCTCACAAGCGGGCCAATCGGATGTTCTTGAGGATTCTATCAATTACGTAGCCCTCTATGAACTAGTTGAAACTATAATGACCGGCCTCGATGCCATCTGTTAGAACATCTTGGAGCTAGCATTGCAGATGCTATTATGAGAGATTTCTCACGGGTTCAAGGGGTAAGGGTAAAGATTCGAAAACCGTCCGTGCCCATTCAAGGTATCTTGGATTATGCGGCTGTTACCACTTGCCGTGGGGCCGACCTATGATTACCTATTTCATCAGTCTGGGCTCCAATATGGGAAATCGTGAAGGACACATACAGGGCGCATTGACCTCCCTAGCCCAGCATCCAGCGATTGTGAAATTGCAGGTCTCTGACCTCTTAGAAACTGAGCCTTGGGGAAATATAGATCAGGAGCCCTTTATTAATGGCGTTTGTTCCCTGGTCAGTGATTTGCAGCCTGAAGAAATTTTTGAAAGTTCTGCAAGGTATTGAAAGGGACCATGGCCGGCAACGCTTAGTTCATTGGGGGCCTCGCACCCTGGACCCTAGATATCATCTGGGCCCAAGAGGGAATTGGCCCTTGAGGTTCATAGTCCAAGCTTGGATATACCTCATCCCTATTTTTTTGGAATCGCACCTTTGTCCTAGTACCTTTGTCTCAATTGTGGGCAGACTTTTTCCTACCAGGGACAAGCTATTCAAGAGCGGATTAAAGAACTTGAAAAGGATAGCTAACTAGGTCCTAGAAGGATGTATGATATAATACAATTCATATGGTCTTAATGAGGGCCTAGTTTTATTTTTCTACTAGAAGGATTGTTTGTCGTGAATGTAATCAACAAAATCAATCATCATCAATGCTTTGATTGGTAAGCACATAAAAACCCGTTAAGGATGTATGCCCCTACACTGGCAGCTATCGTTGTATTGATTATTATCGGTGGCGTAACAGCTGTATCACAACAAAAGATTATCGATATGGGATGGACCATGGCTATTCTTACCTTTGTCGCTTGCTTGGTTCAAAATGTGTCTGGTTATCTCCATTATTCATAATTTTTACGGGGTCTATCTTTGCGGGTATTTGCCGCAAGCATGACGAAACAGAAGGCAAGTAATTTCTTAGAAAGGAAGTTTCCACAATGGCTCAGCATCATAGAGAAGCCGGTTGGCGTCGATTTGTGACTTGGCGAAATGCATCCCTGATTGCTCATAGCCCTCTTTGTACTCATGGTTGTAGCTGAAGGGTACGCCTTGTTCAGGTCTATCAGGAGAAGGTGAAGGTGGAAAAACAGCTAGAAGAATTAAAAGGAAGAAAAATGCTAAGTTGGAAGCAGAAAAAGAAGAACTTTCTAAGCCTAGCAATATAGAATCTATCGCTCGTAAGGAATTGGGTTTGGTAAAAACCAGGGGAGATGCCTTACGTTAAATAGTGGAAAGGTCGTCATCGGTGGTGACGGCCTTTCTGCTATAATATGTTGTATTAGAATTAGTCCTTATGGAGAATAGAGTATATGAAAGTAGCTATCATTGATATTGGGTCCAATTCCATGCGCCTCCTCTTGGGCTTGTACCAGGAGAATCGTTGGATAAATGAGCCTAAGCGGCTTTTGGACTACTCGGTTGGGTAAGAGATTAGATGATGGGGCCTTGAGCCCGGAAGCTATGGCTGCCTCCTATCAGGCTATGGCGGAAATGAAAAGAAGCTATTGATGGCTTTGGCGCTCAAAAAGTCTATGCTTTGGCAACCTCTGCCGTGCGAGAAGCCCCTAATGGACAGGTTTTCCTAGAGGCCTTACAGGCCATTCAGCCTATGGATAGTCGGATTCTGACTGGCCAAGAAGAAGCTCAATATGGTTTTTTTAGGGGCTCTGGGAGAGGGTATAAAGAAAGGCACCTACTATGGCATCATTGATGTGGGTGGTGGCTCCACGGAATTGGCTGTAGGAGACGAAGAAGGAATCCTGTGGTCACAATCTTATCAGATGGGGGCCGTTCGCTTTCAAACTTTATCCCAAGAGGGCATGAGGCCGTGAAAGCGGTGTCACAAGCTCTTTGGCAGTACCTGCCTCAGAACCTATGTGTAGACCAGTGGATTGGTATTGGTGGTACAGCTACAACTTTGGGTGCTATGGACCTAGCTATGGAGATTTATGATGGTCGTCGCCTACAAGGCCATAAGGTGAGCCGAGAAAGAATTCAAGGCATGATTGACGAGTTGCGCACTAAGAGCCCCTGAAGAGCGACGCGCTATTCCAGGACTACAAGCAGGACGAGCGGATATCATCACGGCCGGCGCAGAAATTGTTGCGGCTGCTATGGACTTCTATGGCGTGAATAGCCTTAGTATGAGTGAACGCGATGGAATGGAAGGATTTGAAGAGGGCTTATGTCGTTAACTATAGAACATAAGGGGTTCCTCCGTCAGGTGCAGAGAACCCTTCAATATCATAGTCTTTTTAGATCCCTAACAGCCGTGTCCTTATCGCCTGCTCTGGAGGGGTCGATTCCCTGGCCTTAGTTCATGCTCTCTTAGCGCTTAGGGAGCATATGAAAAAAACGCTGGACTTTAGCGATTGCTACGGTAGACCATGAGATTCGCCCAGAAGGGGCTGCTGAATTAGAATTGGTCCGGTCTATGGCAGATGATCTAGGGCTTCCCTTTTACGGAGCCCATATAGATGTGCCTGCCCAGGCACAAGCTTTAGGTCTGTCTCTTGAGATGGCAGGTCGTCGGGCTCGCTATGCTTTCTTGTCAAAAAAATAGCTCTAGAAGAGGATTATGATGTGGTTGCTACGGGCCACCATCAAAAACGACCAGGCCGAGACAATCCTAGCCCACATGGTTAGGGGGCGGGCCTTAAGGGTTTGGGGGGCATGGCCTATACTAGGCCCTTTGGTAGGGGCCATCAAGTTGGTTCGCCCCTTCTTAGATGTCACTAAAGCCCAAATTCGGGCCTATGCAAGGGATTTGGAGTATGAGGCTTGTGAAGATGCTACGAATGAGGACTCCACCTACCAAAGAAATTATATTCGCCATCAGATTCTACCAAGGATAGAAGCCATCAATCCTAATGTTCTGGAAAGTCTATCCCGCCTTGGCCAAAGTGCTCGTGATGATGAAGCATTATTAGAAAAAAATCGCAAGAGAGAGCTTAGAGGGATTAGCTACCTATGAAAATGGACATGTTCTTCTAGGGCGTCGCGCCCTCCGCAAGATTCCCCTTAGTATCCGCAGGCGCATCTGGACGCTAGTTTTACAGACCTTGTTGCCGAGCGCCTCTTGGGAGTGGTCACACCTAGATCAACTAGACCATTTAATTCAAACGGGGGAACCCAAGAGTTTTCAGGCCATGAGAGTGCGAGTTAAGGCACAATGTGATACAATAGATATATCCGTTTTGTCTTCAAGATCACTTGATTAGGAGAGGGATATATGCATAAAGATATAAAAAGAAATCTTGCTCACAGAAGAGGAAATTCATGGACGAGTCACTGAATTAGGCACAGAGATTGCTGCTGATTATAAGGGGCAAGAACTCTTAGTGGTAGGTATCCTCAAGGGGGCAGTTGTCTTCTATGCGGATTTGCTCAGGGCCATCGGCGAAGATGTAAATGTATGCCTTGACTTTATGGCTTGTTCTAGCTATGGGGAAGGAACGGTTTCCTCTGGTCATGTTAAGATAAAAAAAGATTTGGACAATTCTGTTGCAGACAAGCATGTCCTCATCGTTGAAGATATAGTCGATACGGGGAATACGCTCTACTACCTAGTAGACGAACTCAATAAGCGGGGTGCCAAGTCCGTTAAGATAGCTACCTTACTATCCAAACCTGATCGCCGGGAAAAAGGATGTGCATGTAGACTACATCGGTTTTGTGATTCCTGATGCTTTTTGTTATCGGCTACGGATTAGATTATGCTGAAAAAGTACCGCCAATTAAAATACATTGGGGTCTTGAAAGAAGAAGTATACGCTAATTAACTCGAGAAAGGAGTTATACATTGGGTCGTTTCGCAAAAAAATGTCCTTTTGTATGTACTGGTCATTGCGGCCTTGGCAACGGCGGTGGATTCTTTTATGGGCCAATCGTCTACCAAGTCTGAATTGTCCTATACGGGCTTTATTCAACAGGTACAACAAAAGAAAAATTGATAAGATTACCATTACTAATAACCACGATATCGTGGGGACTATGAAGAATGGTACAGAATTTAAAACTTATGCACCAACGGATGATAGCTTAATTCCAACCCTTAATAATAATGGGGTGGAAATTACGGCTAAACCTGCTGATAGTCCATCTTGGTGGATGACCTTACTCACATCTATCGTGCCTATGGTCATTCTCATTGCTGTTTGGTTCTTTATCATGCAACAATCCCAAGGGGCGGTGGCAAGATGATGAACTTCGGCAAAAGCCGGGCTAAAAATGATGGATGATGCGGTGAAGGTTAATTTCAAGATGTAGCAGGCCAAGAAGAAGCCAAGGAAGAATTGGAAGAGATTGTAGAATTCCTCAAGAATCCAGATAAGTTCACTAAAATGGGTGCTAAGATTCCTAAGGGGGTTCTTTTGGCAGGCCCTCCTGGGACGGGGAAAACCCTCCTGGCTAAGGCTGTAGCAGGGGAAGCGGGTGTTCCGTTCTTCACTATTTCTGGTTCTGACTTTGTAGAAATGTTTGTTGGTGTTGGTGCCTCCCGGGTACGGGATCTTTTTCCAACAGGCCAAGAAGAATGCTCCTTGTATCATCTTCATCGATGAAATCGATGCAGTGGGTCGTCAACGGGGCGCAGGCCTCGGTGGCGGTCATGATGAACGAGAACAGACCCTCAATCAACTCTTGGTTGAAATGGATGGCTTTGATGCATCTGAAGGTATTATTACTATCGCCGCTACCAACCGCCCTGACATCTTGGATCCGGCCCTCCTTCGCCCAGGCCGTTTCGACCGTCAAGTCATGGTAGGCCGCCCAGACCTTAGGGGCCGTGAGGCTATCTTGCAAGTGCATGCAAAGAACAAGCCTTTAGCAGATGATGTGGACCCTCAAAACTATCGCTAAAAAGGTGCCTGGTTTTTACTGGTGCTGACTTGGCCAACCTCTTGAACGAAGCAGCTCTTTTAGCAGCTCGTCAGAATAAGACCATCATTACTATGGATGATTTAGAAGAAGCCTCTGAAAAGGTATCTATGGGGCCAGAACGACGCAGCCATATCGTAACAGAAAAGGAACGTCGATTGACGGCCTTCCACGAATCCGGTCACGCTATTGTAGGTCATTTGTTACCTGACTGCGATCCTGTCCACAAGGTGACTATCGTCCCTCGGGGTTATGCTGGTGGTTATACCATGAGCTTGCCTGAGGAGGAACAAAACTACGAAACTAAGAAGCAAATGTTGGCGCATATCCGCATGGCTTTTAGGTGGTCGCGTAGCGGAAGCTTTAACCTTGAAGGATATTTCCTCTGGTGCTTCTGGCGACTTACAAACAGTTACTAAAATCGCCCGAAATATGGTGACCCGTTATGGTATGTCTGATGAATTAGGGCCTATTGTATTCGGGGAACAGCGGGAGCAAGTATTCTTAGGGCGTGACCTCGGCCATGAACGAAACTACTCCGAGTCTACGGCTGAACAAATCGATGCAGAAGTACATCGCATTGTTACAGAAGCCTATGATGATGTGGTGAAACTCTTATCCGAAAATATGGACTTCCTCCACAATATGGCAGAAGCCCTTTTGGAATATGAAACCATTGATCATGAAGATGTAGTATCCCTCTATGAAACAGGGAAGATTGCGAAGAAGCCTGAAGAAGAGCAGGTGGAAGCGGTTAAGACAACCCCTGACACAAGCTGGTATTGAGGTACCTAAGGACCTCCAAGTGGAAACCATTCCAACAGAAGAGCCTAAGGCACCAAGCCGAGAAGATATACCGACAAAAGAAGATACTATGCCTAAGGCATAAAATGCTATTAAAAGCCATACCTAGTTTTAGCTAGGTATGGCTTTTGTCTCTTTGTTGACCATCGTGTAATAGGCATGGTAAATGGGAGGCTTGCATTTTAAGGACATGACCTGTAAAATTGCTTTTAGTATTTGGTTGACAATAGGAGGCCATTCTCGTGAAAAATGAAGTGCTTGAGTTCCTACGTGAAAATGCGGGTGGATTTGTGTCAGGCCAAGATATGTCAGAAGCCTGTCATGTATCCCGTACGGCTATATGGAAACATATTAAGGCCTTGCGGGCTAAGGGCTATAAGATTGAATCCTATACCAAGCTGGGGTATCGTCTTTTGGAGGAACCAGATCTTGTATCCCCCTATCCATGCGGAAGGCCTTGACGACAGATATCTTCGGCAAGAATTATATTTACATGGATTCCACTGTATCCACCAATACGGAGGCCCGTAAATGGGCCCTTAAGGGGGCTGAAGAAGGAACTGTAGTCGTAGCAGAAGAACAGGTGGAAGGGCGTGGCCGCTTACAACGGGCTGGTATTCACCCTTTGGTAAGGGTCTTTGGTTCTCCTTGATTTTGCGTCCCGATTTCCTTCCTATGGAGGCGCCAAAGTGTACCCTTATGGCAGCAGTGGCTGTGACCAAGGCTCTTCGTAAGATGGGAGTCACTGATGCGGTTATAAAATGGCCTAATGATATCTTGGTTAAGGGCAAGAAGATGGTAGGAATCCTGACAGAAATGACGGGGACCATGGATGAAATCGAATATATCATTTTGGGCGTGGGACTTAATGTGACAACAGATCTTGATGAGTGGCCAGATGATCTAAAGGCCATAGCAACATCTATCCTCATGGAGGGGGTAGAGATTCCTCGTATAGAGGCCTTTAACATTATCTTACAAGAGTTGGAGGAACAGTACTTTTGAAGTTTTGGCCAATGGCTTTTGATCACACCTTAGAAGAATGGAGGAACTTATCCTGTACCTTAGGCCAACATGTGCGTGTCCACCCAGGTAATAAAACCAGCCTATGATGGTATGGCCTTGGATATCGATGGTGATGGCAATTTATTAGTACGCCCTGATGGAGGGAAAGGGTTTATCAGGGTTATAGCAGGGGACGTATCCATACGTCCAGTTTCAACAACTGTAGAATAGGAGATAGCATGTTATTAGTAGTAGATGTGGGAAACACCAATATTGTATTAGGGTGTCTATGAAGGTGAAAATCTTAAAGGACACTGGCGGATTTCCACAGATCGTGTGCGGACAACCGACGAGTATGGGGTGCTGATCATGAACCTCTTCCTCCATGACAAGACGGTAGATGCAGAGGCCATTGACGGAGTCATAATCTCATCCGTCGTACCGCCCCTTATGCCAACCTTGGAACGAGTGTCCCGCCGCTACTTTTAATGTGGAACCCTTGGTTGTAGGCCCGGGGACTAAAACGGGCATGGCCATCAAGTACGATAACCCACGAGAAGTGGGGGCTGATCGGATTGTTAATGCGGTGGCTGCTTATGAACAGTATGGTGGTCCTATTATTATCATCGATTTTTGGTACAGCGACGACCTATTGTGCGGTATTAGCTAATGGTGATTATATTGGAGGTGTAATAACACCGGGTGTCATGATCTCTGCAGAGGTCTCTTCCAACGGGCTGCTAAATTACCTCGTATTGAGGTGAAGGATCCAGGTCAGGTCATCAATCGCAACACTGTATCTTCTATGCAGTCGGGCATGTTTTTACGGCTATGTGGGCCAGGTAGAAGGGTTGGTAGCGCGGATGAAGGCGGAAATGCCGGAAGGGACTAAGGTGGTCGCTACTGGCGGCTTAGCTCAGCTGATCGCCTCCGCAACAGAATCCATTGATTTCGTAGAACCTAAGTTAACGCTAGAAGGATTGCGGCTCATTTATGATAAAAAAACAAGTAAAACTTGGCAAATTGGGTCTGTGCCCATCGAGGGCCAGGTTATTCTAGCCCCTATGGCTGGAGTATCTGATGTAGCCCTATCGAGTCCTAGCTAAGGCTCATGGGGGCTTCCTTGGTCTGCACGGAAATGGTATCAGCCATGGGTATCAAATATAAGAATGAGATTACTAAGGATAGCTCTTCATTGAGGAGGGGAAGGACCTGTGTCCATGCAGGTCTTTGGGTCTGATCCGGAAACGGTGGCCTTAGGAGCAAAGACTATCTCTGAGGCGGGAGCTGATATTGTTGATATCAATATGGGATGCCCTGTGAAGAAGGTGGTCTCCTCTGGTGATGGATCGGCTCTTATGAAAAATCCAGATTTAGCAGCACGGGTTGCAGAGGCTGCAGTAAATGCTGTGGATGGGCCTGTGACGGTTAAGATGCGATTGGGATGGGATGAAGACTCCATCAATGTAGTAGATTTTTGCTAAACGCATTGAGTCTACTGGTGTGGCCGCCATTGCCGTTCATGGTAGGACCAGGCAACAAATGTATATGGGCCGAGCCAACTGGGATTATATTAAGGCTGTCAAAGAGGCGGTCAAGTCTATTCCTGTCATCGGTAACGGGGATATTACCAGTCCACAGGACGCTAAGGCCATGTTAGATCAAACGGGCTGCGATGCCGTTATGATTGGACGTGGAGCCCATGGTAATCCTTGGATCTTTGAGCGGACGAATACCTATTTGGAAACAGGAACTCTCTTATCAGAACCCTCTTGGGAGGACCGGATTGACATGCTGTATAAGCACTTCCAAAAACCTGGTTAAGTATAAGGGCCATGATGCGGCAGTTCGGGAAATTCGCACCCACGCAGGCTGGTATTTGAAGGGCCTACCTGAGGGCGGCCCGCTACCGGAATACTCATTAACAACCTCCATACGGAGGGGGCTTTTAGGGCGGCAATTGAAAGCTACCGGGAAACTCTAGCAAAATTGACAAATACAGGGGCTATGGTAAAATAGTTTCTATATATAGAAAAAAATGGAGAAGTGTCATATAAGGTGACACTTCTTCTTATTCATAATCTAAGAAAAGAGTGGTTAAATTATATGGCAGAAGTAAAAAGAAACCCTTCTTACAGCAGAAGGCCTTAAAAAAACTTGAAGAAGAACTTGCTCATTACAAATCTGTACGCCGTATTGAAGTAGCAGCACGGATTAAAAACAGCCATTGAATATGGCGATATTTCGGAAAACTCTGAATACGATGATGCTAAGAATGAACAAGCTTTCATTGAAGGTCATATCGTTGAACTAGAGAATAAGATTAATACAGCTAAGATTATTGATGGTAAGGCAACAAAAGGTCGCGTATCTGTCGGTTCTAAGGTAAAGGTCTTAGATACCCAATACGACGAAAAAAATGGAATATACCATCGTTGGCTCCTCTGAAGCGGGACCCATTCAACAACCGCATTTCTAATGAATCCCCTGTAGGGGCAGCTATTTTGGGTAAGAAAAAGGGCGACAAGGTAGAAGTAACTACGCCAGATGGTCCAGTAGTATTCGAGATTTTTGTCCGTAAAATAGTTGGATTAGGAGTACATTATGAGTGAAGATGTAAAAAAACTACAGATCTTGCAGCCGCAGAAGAGCTCAATGATCAAATGCAACACCGCCGCGATAAATTGGCTCAATACGAAGATAAAGGGGTCTATCCATTCGGTCAACGCTTTGTTGTGCGTGAACATACACAAGAAGTAAAAGATGACTTTATCAACTTTGATGGTCAACCAGTGGTTATGGCCGGTCGATTGATGACTATGCGGTCTCATGGTAAGACTGCTTTTTGCTAATATCCGTGATAAGGCAGGGGACATCCAAATTTACTTCCGCAAGGATGTGATGGGGGAAGAGGCTTACGAATTCGTAAAAATGCTCGATATTGGTGATATCATTGGTATTGAAGGCCATGTTTTCCGTACCCATAAGGGTGAAATCACCGTTAAAGGTGAATACGTTAACCCTACTCTCTAAGTCTCTTCGACCATTGCCTGAAAAAAATGGCATGGTTTGACTAATACAGAATTGCGTTACCGTCAACGTTATGTCGATCTCATCGTCAACCCTGAAGTACGGGATACCTTCGTAAAACGGTCTAAAAATTGTAGCTAAGATTCGCCAATACATGATGGCCTAAAATTTACAGGGGATAAGTTCCTCCATTCTTCAGGTGTGATCAAAGCCATTGGCCAAAACTAAGTACTGTTCCTCAACTCTTGTAAGATAATGTTAAAGGCCTCTATACAGGAATCTCTACCCCCTCCATGAGGATAGATGTTGCTATGGCCTAGATCATCTGAGCCACTCATCGAGATCTGTTGTCACATTGAGTCCCACGCCCAAAATGATATATTCGATTTCATCCATGGTCCCCGTCATTTCTGTCAGGTTCCTACCATCTTCTTGCCCTTAGCAAGATGTCATTGGGCGTTTTATAACCGCATCAGTGACTCATCTTACGAAGAGCCTTGGTCACAGCCACTGCTCTGCCATAAGGGTACCTTTGCTGGCGCCTCCATGGGAAGGAAATCAGGACGCAAAATCAAGGAGGAACCAAAGACCCTTACCAAAGGGTGAATACCAGCCCGTTGTGGCTTGGCCACGCCCTTCCACCTGTTCTTCTGCGACATTACAGTTCCTTCTTCAGCTTAAGGGCCCATTGTTACGAGCCTCCATGTTGAGTGGATACAGTGGAATCCATGTAAAATATAATTCTTGCCGAAGATATCTGTCGTCAAGGCCTTCCACATGGATAGGGGATACAAGATCTGGTTCCTCCAAAAAGACGATACGACTTGGTATGGATTCAATCTTATAGCCCTTAGCCCGCAAGGCGTAATATGTTTCCATATAGCCGTACGGGATACATGACGGAGCTTCTGACATATCTTGGCCTGATTTAAAATCCACCACGCATTTTCACGTGAGACTTCAAGCACTTCGTCACGAGGAATGGCACTCCTGTTGTCTACCAATACTAAAAGCAATTTTACAGGTCATGTCCAGCAAAATGCAAAGCCTCCATTTACCATGCCTATTACGATGGTCAACAAAGAGACAAAAGCCATACCTAGCTAAAACAGGTATGGCTTTAATAACATTATACCCAGGCATAAATGTCTTCTTTGTCCAGTATATCTTCTCAGCTTAGGTGCCTTAGGCTCTTCCATTGGAATAGTTTCCTTGGAGGTCGCCATTTCCTCAATACCAGCTTGTGTCCAGGAGTTGTCTTAACCGCTTCCACCTGCTTCTTCTTCGGCTTCTTCGCAATCTTCCCTGTTTCTTGTGATTCTGCATCTTCATGATCAATGGTTTCATATTCCAAAGGCTTCTGCCATATTGGAGAAGTCCATATTTTCGGATAAAGAGTTTCTCCCACATCATCTGCACTACGTAACAATGCGATGTGCTTCTGCGTCGATTTGTTCAGTCGTGAAACTCAGAGTAGTTTCGTTCATGGCCGAGGTCACGCCCTAAGAATACACTGCTCCGCTGTTCAGAATACAATAGGCCCTAATTCATCAGACATACCGCAACGGGTCCACCATAGCTCCGGGCGATTTTGGTAACTGTTTGTAAGTCGCCAGAAGCACCAGAGGAAATATCCTTCAAGGTTAGCTTCCGCTACTGCGACCACTATAAAACCATGCGGATGTGCGCAACATTTTGCTTCTTAGTTTCGTAACGTTTGTTCCTCCTCAGGCAAGCTCATGGTATAACCACGCATAACCCGGGACGATAGTCCACCTTGTGGACAGGATCGCAGTCAGGTAACAAATGACCTTGTGCTTTCTAATAGCGTGACCGGATTCGTGGAGAGGCCGTCAATCGACGTTCCTTTTTCTGTTACGATATGGCTGCGTCGTTCACGACATAGATACCTTTTTCAGAGGCTGCTTCGTCCATCCATAGTAATGATGGTCTTATTCGGGCAGGCTGCTAAAGAGCTGCTTCGTTCGAAAGAGGTGTAGCCGTCGAGCACCAGTTTTGCAGGCACCTGTAGCGATAGTTTGAGGTCCACGTCATCACTACAAAACATGTTCGTGCACGCCTTGCAAAGATAGCCTCCACGGCTAAGGTCTGGGCGGCCTACCACATGACTTGACGGGTCAGAGGCAGCCTGGGCGAAGGAGGCCGGATCCAAGATGTCAGGGCAGTTTCAGTAGCGGCGATAGTGTAATACCTTCAGATGCATCAAAAGCCATCCATTTCAGCAGAGTTGATTGAGGTCTCGTTCTCGTTCATCTGTGACCGCCACCGAGGCCTGCGCCCCGATTGACGACCCACTGTCGATCCATCGATGGAAGACGATAAGGAGCATTCTTCTTGGCCTGTTGGAAAAGATCCCGTCGGGAAGCACCAGCTTACCAACAAACATTTCTGCAAAGTCAGAACCAGAAATAGTGAGAAGAACGGAACGCACGCTTCCCTGCTGCAGCCTTAGCCAGGAGGTTCCCCGTCCAGGCCTGCCAAAAGAACGCTTAGGAATCTTAGCACCATTTAGTGAACTTATCTGGATTCTTGAGAATTCTACAATCTCTTCCAATTCTTCATAGCTATGGCCTGCTACATCTTGAAATTAACCTTCGCATATCATCATCATTTTAGCCGGCTTTTGCCAAGTTCATCATCTTACCACCTTGGATTGTTGCATGATAAAGACAAGCAGCAATGAGAATGACCATAGGCACGATAGATGTGAGTAGGTCATCACCAAGATGGACTATCAGCAGGTTAGCCGTAATTTCCACCCATTATTATTAGGGTTGGAATTAAGCTATCATCCGTTGGTGCATAAGTTTTAATTCTGTACCATTCTTCATAGTCCCCGATATCGTGGTTATTAGTAATAGTAATCTTATCATTTTCTTTTATTTGTACCTGTTGAATAAAGCCCGTATAGGACAATTTCCAGACTTGGTGACGATTGGCCGCAAAGAGATCCACCGCCGTTGCCAAAGGCCGCAATGACGAGTACATACAAAAGGACATTTTGCGAAACGACCCAATGTATACTCGCTTTTCTCCGAGTTAATTAGCGTATACTTCTTCTTTCAAAGACAATGTAACTGTTTTAATTGGCGGTACTTTTCAGCATAATCTAATCCGTAGCCGATAACCAGCGTCAGGAATCCTACCAAAACCGATGTGGTCTACATGCATCCTTTTCCCGGCGATCAGGTTTGGATAGTAAAGGTAGCTATCTTAACGGACGTGCACCGCTTATTGAGTTCGTCTACTAGGTGAGTAGAGCGTATTCGTATCGATCTATATCTTCAACGATGAGGACATGCTTGTCTGCAACAGGGGTGTCAAATCTATCTTAACATGACCAGAGAGAAACCGTTCGCTTCCCCATGGCTAGAACAAGCCATAAAGTCAGGCATACATTTACATCTTCGCCGATGGCCCTGAGCAAATCGCATGAAGACAACTGCCCCCTTGAGGATACCTGCACTAAGAGTTTCTTGCCCCTTATAATCAACAGCCAATCTGTTGCCTAATTCAGTGACTCGTCCATGAATTTCCTCTTCTATGAGCAAAGATTTCTTTTTATATCTTTATGCATATATCCCTCTCTAATCAAGTGATCTTGAAGACAAAACGGATATATCTATTGTATCACATTGTGCCTTAACTCACACTCTCATGGCCTAAACTCTTGGGTTCCCCCGTTTGAATTAAATGGTCTAGTTGATCTAGGTGTGACCACTCCAGAGGAAGCAAACAAAGGTCTGTAAAGGCAGCGTCCAGATGCTACTGCGGATACTAAGGAATCTTGCGGAGGGCGCGGCCTGGGAGCTATGTCCATTTTTCATAGGTAGCTAATCCTCTGAAACTCTCTCTCGCGATTTTTCTAATGCTTCATCATCACGAGCACTTTAGCCAGGCAGGATAGACTTTCCAGAACATTAGGATTGATGGCTTCTATCATGGTAGAATCTGATGGCAGAATATAATTTTCTTTGGTAGGTGGAGTCCTCATTCGTGCATCTTCACAAGCCTCATGTCCAAATCCCTTGCATGGGCGAATTTGGGCTTTGTGCATCTAGAAGGACGAACCAACTGTATTTACAAAGGCCTAGTATGAGCCGTGCAAACCCATAGGCCCGCCCCTAACCATGCGGCTAGGATTGTCTCAACCTGGTCGTTTTGATGGTGGCCCGTGCAACCACATCATAATCCTCTTCTAGAGCTATTTTTGACAAGAAAGCATAGCGAGCCGACGACCTGCCATCTCAAGAGACAGACCTAAAGCTTGTGCCTGGGCGAGCACATCTATATGAGGCTCCGTGAGGGAAGCCTGATCATCTATATGAGACCGGACCGATTCCTGAATTCAGCAGCCCTTCTGGGCAGAATCTCATGAGTCTACCGTAGCTTGATCCTGTAAAGGTCAGCGTTTTCCTCATACTCGCTAAAGCGCTGAGGGGCATGAACTAAAGGCCAGGAGTCGGCCTCCAGGCAGGCGATGATCAGGACACGGCTGTTGGGATCTAAAGACTATGATATTGAAGAGCTCTCTGCACGACGGAGGACTTATGTTCTATAGTTAACGACATAAAGCCTCTTCCAAATCCTTCCGTTTCCAGCCGCGTTCACTCATACACAAAGGCCATAGCAGGGGTCCGCGGCTCCCGCAACAGACCTGCGCCGACGCCGTCACTCATCTGGAATGGCACGTCATCTTCAGGCTCTTGCCAGGCTGGCGTCATGCTGTGATGCTCGGCTGCTGGGCATGGGCGACCATCACTCGGCTGGCTAGTCACGCGCAAAGTGTGTGCCGGCGATCGCTGTTGCGCGGGTTCTGGGGCAGGTACCGCCGAAACTGACGCGCGGAGACTGACGAACGACCCCATCTGATGAATGACACGAGACCTCTTCGTCTACGGCCAGTTCGCCCGTCTTCCTGCCCTCCCGAAACTAAAGGCCATTAACTATTATTGATCGAAATCGACTTCCAGGTGAATGACGTAAAGAAAACCTGTCGACAGGGCTGCACGGTGCCTCGGGCGCCCAGCTGGGCTCGCGGTGGGGCGACGAGACCTGCTGACTCGGTGCTGTGACGTTCTGGTACCAGGCGGGCGCGTGGAGTCGGACGTATCGTGGCCACTCATGCTGTTCGGAACTGGTTCAATACGGCATGGTGGCCGGAAGGGCCGATCGCCGCCCGTGCGCTGTTCGACGTGAGACGTGCTCTGGTTTAGGCGGTCGGGAAGCGATGGTCTGCGCTGAACTGGGCGCTGCTCTGCTGGCTGGTGTCGCTGTTCTGGCTGTTTTCGCAGCCTGAACCTGAACAGTCTTCGGCTCGCAGTACAGAGGGCCTCGAGATGCATTCGCCAGAGTCCTGCGTCGACGCCCGGCTCGGCCTGCTCGCGGTGCGGGCCATTCACTGTGCGCCTGTTTCAAATAAACAGCGACAAATGCCTGGTTATAAGTGAATGAGATAACCGAAACAGCGATGGTATAGCCAGGCAATCATCGGCTT
>BNJV01001640.1_pt1 | contig 70235 bp, 120 predicted proteins | sample 8540591 | NCBI WGS metagenome assembly BNJV01 (sample SAMD00202457, study PRJDB9452) | human saliva metagenome | host: Homo sapiens
AATTTAATGAATTACGCTAGATTATAAATATATATTATTCAGCTTTTTTCTCATCCTTGTAGTTAACTTTTGATAATTTCCTTCGCTATCAATGCATATCTCTTCATGAGAAAAGAAATGCCTGCGAGACGTTATATATTGATTTTAGAAAATATATTGTAGTTCCAAAAATTCTGCTACTCACTATACTCTTTTTATCCAATCACCAAAAGATATCAATTGATATCCTTGGAACACTAACAGCCCATCCATACCAATATCTACAACATTATAGAAAAATACACTTACCTCAAAATTCTTTTCTCCTTTTTCTGTCATAAAAACCAATTCATATAACGCCTCTGGAGTTGGAATTTTACCCGGAACAGCAAAAATACTTACTCACTTTTTATCAATTAATTTTGCAAAAACCGATTCCCTATTGTATTTATTTTTGTGGAGCCAAACATATTCAACACCTCCTGAAACACACTATTTTTATTTATTATAATCTAGAATTATCAGTAACGTAAAATAATTTGGGGGTTTTAGAAAAGCGCCGAATTACCAACTATAAAGCCAACTATAAGCAGAATCAGGCTCTACAGCGTACACTTACTTTTTGATATAAACTGTTCGTTTGATGTAGATGAAATAAAAATGGATAAAGCTTTTCATCATACGGTATAAACTTCTTTAAACCAATCATATCTAAGATTTCTTCAATACCCACCCATTTTACTGCCTGTACTTCTTCATATTGAAGGGTTAATTTTGAAATATCAATCTCTTTTTCTAGAATATAAATATCATCAAAAACCTTCACTAAAATACTTTTGTAACAACAGGTGGAGTATTTTCTAAATCAATCTTTAATCCAAGTTCTTCAGCAACTTCTCGCATTGCTGCCTGACGACTATTTTTCACCAATCATAGCAGAACCGCCAACAGTTACATCCCACATTTTTAGGCCACCCTTTTTAAAGGTTTGTCTTTGTTGAATCAACATTTGGTTTTTGCATTAAAAGATACATACATGTACAACTAAATGATAAAGATTTTTCGGAATATCATCTCCACGTGTTATTACACGATTTGTAATCACACGATCGATCGTATATAAATTCCACTTTTCCATAATGGCCCTCCTATTATCAAAAATCCGTTTTAACCGGATTATAAACGAATAATGGATTTAACAATCGGTAATCGCATTATATATGCCGTAACTCTACGATCAGCTTCAAAGAAGAGAATATAGATAATCAGTTTGATATATGGATGTAAACTCAAAAATCCATTTACGATACTAAACAAGAATACAAAAACCATATATATCGCTATATATACCGCAAAGGTCATCAAGAAGTATGCAACTTGATTCATGCGTAAATTTTCGTTGTTCATCTCTTCTACTCATATAGGTATTTTTATTCAAAACAAGCACTGATTTCAACTATCTAAAAAGGAAGATACATAACGTATCTTCCAAAATCTTAATAGTGAATGTACTCAAATCTTGATGGATCAGGAGATAACACGTGAATATGGTTGACCATTTCGGCTTGCACCACATTCAGATGTAATAACAGAACCATCTGTTGTAATCGCTTCTACGATAGCAACGTGACCATAGTAACCATCTGAACCTTCTTGTCCAGCTGCAAATACCATGACATCACCAACCATTGGTGTATTAGAAACAGTATATCCTAAACTACGAGCTGTATTTGCCCATTGATTACCATTACCCATCAAGCTACCAGCAGTTAAGCCTAACTGATGACGGCGGATATATACCCACCATGTACATTGGCTAAATGAATAGTTATTACCAGTATCACCAGTTGGGTGGTCAGTAATCAAACCAGCTTTTACATAATCCTTCCAAACTTCATCAGCGTCCGCAAGTAACTGAGCAGTACTGATAAATGCACTTGTATTATAACTATTTTCAAGTGCTTGTTTCGCAGCTTGAATCTTTTCGTTTTCTTTCGCTCTACGCTCTTCTTCAATCTTGTTATCGATAACTTCCTGAGGAGTCTTTACAGTAACATTTAACTGCGCAAATGACTTATTACCAGTAGTGTCTACAACAGTATATAAAACTGTATAGTTTCCATCAGTAGCCATATCAACATTACCAGTGATTGTTAATGCTGGTAATACACCAGAATCATCATTGATATAAGAGATATAGTTAGATGCATTCCAAGTATCCCCATTGTTAACTGTAACAGCATCAGACTTTAACTTGATAACTGGAGCAGTACTTGTTACAACCTTAATTAATACAACTTTTGAATAAAGGAGTAACCCAGTGTTTTATCATCTGCATCTTTATTTACTAAAGTCACACGAGCAGTAGCCTGTTGAATCCCTGTAAGGTTACGATCAAAGCCTTCCAATATTAACTTTGTTTTACCCATATCGATATTCTTATAATCCATATCTGTTAGAGACTGACTTCTTTCCTGTAAGATAGAATGCTTGATTGTCTCTTGTGGATTTAAATCAGCAGAGCTAACTTCGATGACCGGTAACACCTCTGTATCAATTGTTGGAGCCGTGTTATCTGCATATACATGTTGTACAGAAGCATATCCACCAAGCAGTACTGTGGCGATGATACGCTGCTGCAACAAGACTTGTTTTCTTATTTTTCTTTTAAACATAACATTATTTTTATATGATTTATTGCATTCTTTGCAAGAAATCGGTAATTTTTCACATAAAATTCACGTATTTTCAGGCCTTTTTACATAAAAAGCACACATTTAATGAGGTGACCCCTAAAAAGTTAGATTCTTTTTACGAGATGACTTTGGTCATCTCTTTTTTATGAGTTAGAAGATGTTGTCTGTATTGAACAGGACTCATCCATCCCTAACTTTCTTTTTATTCGTTGCTCATTGTAATAATTTATAAATCTTTCTATTTTTTTAACTTCAGTTCATCGAAACTATAGTACATGACTCCATAGTATATTTCTTGTTTAATCAGTCCAAAGAAGTTTTTCCATTACCGAGTTATCAAGGCAGTTTCCTTTTCGAGACATACTCTGGAAGATTCTTTCTTCTTTTAATCTGTGTGTATAAGCGTTCATCTGATATGCCCATCCTCGATCAGAATGAAATGTTCTTCTGTATGACAGTCTGCAGTGATTGTAATAGCTTTCTCAAGGCATTCATCACGTTTTCTGCAGAAGGTCTCTTACCAATTTCGTAACTAAGTATCTCACTACTACACATATCCATAAATGGATCTAGATAAAAGCTTTATGTATTGTCATATGCCCTTTTTATCGACTTCATAATACTTGAATTCAGTTGTATCAGTTGTTATTTTCTGATGCAGTATATGTGTCTTGAAGCGTCTGTGAATTCTATTAGGTGCAACTCTTCCAACTGTTCCTCTATAAGAACTGTATTTTCTGCTTTTTATGAGTATAAGACGTTACCTGTAAGTGAAGCTTTTGTATGATTCTCTGTACTTTCTTTTTATTAATGGTATATCCATTGTTGCGAAGTTCTCCAACGATTCTACGGTAGCCATAATCCTTATTGTTTATACGAATTTCTTGTATGTTTTCTTCAAGCTTTTTATCAGGATTTTCTCTATCAAATCTCTTTTGCCAATACATATGTCGCTTTTGGCATTCCGGTATATAGAGAAGGTCTTTTAGCTTGAACTTTTTGTCGGAGACTGTTGATGACGAGTGCCATTCTCTCATTTTCCTCGTCCTCTAAACGCAGCCTCCTCAGTTCTTTTAAAAATGCATTCTCTATTCTTAACCGAAGAAGTTCCTCTTCTAATTCCTTTATATGTTCTACACTTGTATTAACGGATGCCTCTTCTACGAGTTTGTTTTTGAGTCTTCCTATCTATCTTATCCATAGCTTTCCTTCGACCCTTTCGGCGTGATTTTAACGCATCAGGACCCTGCTATACGAAAGCGATTAACCCAGCTGCCAATCGTGGCTGTTCTTAATGCCATTCTGTATAGCTAACTCTTGATATGTGATTTCACTTGTTAAATACAACTCTACAATAGAAAGTTTCATTTCGAAAGAATAAACTTCATTTTCTCGTGAGCGCAATAAACCATCATTTCCAAATGCTTTTATAGTTTTTCACCCATTTGTGTAGCTGGGATTTAGAGGTTAATCCATATTTTTTGAAAGATATAGAATTCCTCCTTTACCATTCAAATATTCTAAAACTATTTTTCTTGAATTCAAAAACTATGTTTTGTCATAAAAATACTCGACCTCCATTCGTTAGATTCTTGGTCTAACTTTTTGGGGGTCGGTACATAAAGTCATGTGCGCTTAATAAATTCTTAAAACAATGTATCGGTATGTGTAATATGCAAGTGCTCGTAAGCCTTCTCTGTTACCACACGACCACGACTGGTACGATTCACAAAGCCTATCTGTATGAGATATGGTTCATACACATCTTCTAGTGTTGTTGTCTCTTCTGATATTGCATTTGCAAGAGATTCAAGACCTACTGGACCACCATGGAAGCGTTCAATAATTCCACGTAAGTAACGAATATCGACTTCATCTAAACCAAGGGAATCCACCTTCAAACGGTCTAGTGCTGTCTGTGCAATATCCCTAGAGATATGACCATCGTTAAGCACTTGTGCAAAGTCACGAATACGACGTAGCAAACGATTGGCAATACGTGGTGTGCCACGAGAACGACGTGCAATCTCATCAATAGCAGCAGAATGAATTGGTGCATTCAATACGCGTGCTGTACGACTAACAATAGAACATAGCTGTTCTTGGTTATAGTACTCAAGTTTCGCTACGATACCAAAGCGATCTCTTAATGGTGCTGATAAATCACCAGCACGAGTCGTCGCACCAACAAGAGTAAATGGAGGTAAATCTAAGCGTACACTTCTTCCACCTGATCCATTTTCACCACCAACCATAATATCTAATTCAAAATCCTCCATTGCAGGATAAAGAACTTCTTCTACTTGCTTTGGTAAACGATGAATCTCATCAATAAACAATACATCTCCTGGCTCTCAATACCGACAATATCGCTGCTAAATCACCAGCTTTTTGTAATGGATGGACCAGAAGCCACTCTAACCTTAGAGTGCATCTCGTTGGCTAGAATAAACGAAAGTGTAGTCTTGCCCAATCCTGGAGGACCATACAAAAGAACATGATCCAGAGATTCATTTCTCTGTAAAGCCGCCTGAATATAGATACGTAAGTTTTCTTTTAGCGTATCTTGGCCTATATATTCATCAAGTGTCTGTGGGCGAAGACTTTCTTCATCATCACCCATTTCTGCATTTGCAGATAACAAACGATCACTCTCTTCCATATGCCTCCCTTACTTTTGTTTAACTAAAAATTGTAATCCGAGCTTTAAATACTTCTCGGTTTGTTAATCCAGGGTTTCCTCATCATATTTGCGACTGCAGATAATTCTCCTGTTTATAGCCTAAATTCTTTAAACCTTCTAGTGCTTCGTGAACTTCCGCAGGATAAGATACTGTATCCTGTTTTGGTGATGATGTGGTACAGCAACTAACTTGCCCTTTAAATCTAATACAATCTGACTTGCGGACTTTGCACCAATACCAGGCATCTTCTTTAATAGAGTTACATCACCAGATTCAATCGCAGAAACGATAGACTGATAACCACACTTACTTAACATCCCCATCGCTGTCTTAGGGTCCTAGCCCCTTAACAGAGATTAACTTTAAGAATAATGCTTTTTCATCTTGGCTTTCAAAACCAAATAAACTCATATCATTTTCTGTAATATGAAGATATGTATAGATGAATACTTCATCATTTAGATGTAAGTTTTTCTGGATGTGGATATGCCATCTGATAGCCAATATCATGACAATCAACCACAACCCAATCCGCACCATACGATGCCACTTTACCTTTTTACAAATGCTATCATATCACTCACTCTTTATAATCCATGATACAAAGTATTTACGATAACTTTCGATCGCCCGTTACGTGCACCAGCTTCATAAAGTGCCTTATCAACACCCATCTTCTGTAGTGTCATCGCAAACTGATATGTTTCTTCTTCCTTATCGAAGTCAACTGTATCAAATAAACGATCGATCTTTTCAGAGTCAACCTTAAATCTACCTGGACCAAGTTTTACAATCTTAAAGTCTGGCTTCTTAGGGTTCATAACGATATACAACAGTCTCTTCTGTACTTTCAGGAGTTTCCATCTCAACCTCACGAGCTTTATCAATTTCCGCGTGCCGCATAGAGAACCTCATCAATCCTTTATGTTTCTAACGTACTTGTTTCATAGACTCTAATATCTGGATATTTCTTCTTAAACTCCTCCAAATACATGTGCATATTCGTCATCCATCTTATTTGCGACAACAATCTGAGGACGCTTTTCTGGCGCTAGTCATAGGTAGCTAACTCCTTGTTGATGATTTCGCAATCTTCAACAGGATTACGTTCTGCGCGAACATATCAATGACGTGAATCAATACACGACAGCGCGTAATATGACGTAAGAACTCATGTCCTAAAACCCTTACCTTCACCGGCACCTTTCAATTAAACCCGGCATATCCGCTAGTACAAAACTACGACCGTTTTGGCATCTGTACAACACCAATATTTGGTTCCAGTGTTGTAAAGAGATACGCCTAATCTGTGGATTCGCTCTTGTTACAACGAGATAAGAATGTTGACTTGTCAACGGATGAAACCAATCAGACCTGCATCCGCCAAAAGACGTAATTCTACTTGAACATCTAAACTTTCACCAACTTCACCTGGTTGTGCATATTCGAGCATCATTTTTGAAGTTGCAAAGTGCATACTACCTAGACCACCCTTACCACCACGAGCAATCAATACCTTTGTACCAAGCTTGTAAGGGTCAGCTAGAAAGGCTACGTCGGCCGCATTACGAATCATCGTTCCCAGTGGAACAGGCACAATGATGTCATCTCCTGATTTACCATGCATCTTTTGATTAACCCTGGCATACCATTGCCAGCCTTAATCTCACGTGTAAACTTTAGCTTCATTAATGTTGTTTCATTGGTATCAACAGCAAACCAAATATCCTCACCTTTACCCTCACATCACCACAAAAGGTCCTACGATTAGCGTGAACTTCTCATGGCGCCAAGCAACACAACCTCTGCCACCATCACCTGCTTTTACATGTGGTTTTACCAAGTCAATCATCAAAGATCTCCTTTCCTTTAAAAAGCTCTGAACCTGTCAGGAGCATTCCCATACTGTTTTAAATTAAGCTTCTTGAGGATAAACAGAAACCTGCTTCTATCCTTGCTATAGAGCTCATACTTAACGATACCTGCAGCTGTTGCAAACAATGTATCATCTCCACCGCATAACATTCTTGCCTGGGTAGTCTTTTTGTGCCTCTCTGACGATAGATGATAGAGCCAGCGTTTGTATACTGACCATCAGCCTTCTTAGCACCTAGTCTTCTGCCGGCAGAATCACGGCCGTTCTTTGTGGAAGATACACCCTTCTTACTTGCAAGAACTGAATATCCAGTGTGAACTTCATAGTATTTACACCTCCATTTTTAATTTTAATAAATCGTTGATTCTGTTGTTGAACTGTCTTTAATTGAATAATACCTGCAGCTAGTAACAAATCACTTTCTGCTGTAGGGATTATCCACTTTAACCTGAATCAGATTATCACCGACTGTCATTTTCTTAACATCAGATTAATTCATCTAATGCATTCAACAAACCGAATGTAATACCGCTAACTGCTGCACATACCAAATCTTTTTCCCTCTCAGCAAAACCAGCGTGACCGCTAATTTCTAATGAAGTAATGTGATTACCATGCTGCGTATAACGGATATCAATCATGAGACTTAAGCCTCGATAGCTTCAACTGTCAGACTTTGTATATGGTTGACGGTGACCCTGCTTACGACAGTAGAGGCCCTTCTTAGCCTTATACTTGAAGATGTGGATCTTCTTTTCCTTGCCTGCTTTGCAACCTTGCAAGTAACCCTAGCACCCTCTACATATGGGTACCAATCTTTGTTGCCGTCACTAACAAGAACTACCTTGTCGATAACGACTGTGCTTTCTGGTTCAACATCCTAACTTTTCAACGAAGATAGACTGACCTACTTCAACATAAGTTGCTTTCCGCCTGTTTTCGATAATTGCGTACAATTTGAACACCTCCTGACATTTATCATAGACGCGCCATCAAGGGGACTTACGTACTAACCCTTTCCTGAGCGGTTACAGACCCTCGACAAGAGGGCTGATAACATAGATATACCACATGTAAGTCCTTTTACGTCAATGATTTCTATTAAATTAACACGTTTAAAATGTAGAGTCACCTCTACATCTATATTTTACTCTAACTTTTACCTTCTTATGTACGTTCATAAACCCCTTCTAACATAAAGAAATTTTCTTCTCCTTGAGGTATTTCTACAGTTATAATTGAATTCCAGAACTACGACCATAGTATTGTTCTTTCATCAACAATGTAGTTATAAGAAGGCCCATCTAATTCTATATTTTTCTAAAGCCTCCATAAATTTATCATACTCTAAATAAAAGTGAGCTAAATACTGCAAACGATACCTAATATAATTATATATGAGCTGTTCCTCACAATAAAAATCATTACTAGAATCAAAAGGGTTCCCAATTATACGTAACATTGACATATCCACCCCTCAGGCGTTTTGTATTTTGATATTCTACTCTTTCTCAGACTCTATTGTAACTTCATGATTTACCATTATATGCTTTACATTGTGTAATCTTATAATATTTTATCTTCTTCTTGTTCATTATCTGATGCTACATCTGGTGTTACAGTAGGAGTTGGAGCAACTTCAGTTAATGATGGATTAGTTGAATAGCTTTCTTTAGTCTTACATCCTCCAGTTAGAAGCGTACTAATTATTCCTCCTACTAATATAACTTTACGAGTTAATTTTACCTAACTTATCTTTTTTAACTCAAAAATTATTAATCATATCTTCTCCTATAAATTGACCATTTTATAACATATTAACAAAAATTAGTAAATATCGAAATAAAACTAAATAATATGATTTCTATTAAATTAACACGTTTAACTTATATTATTTGTGTCGTTATTTTGTGATGATTGTTTCTCGTTGAACAATATCACTTTTTCCCTTTGAAAAGATTAACTTTAAAACCAACATAAATACTACATAAATTATTAACCAAATCCCAAAGCGCATCCAACCATTTGAAAGGATGAAAATAGGTAATAAATCAAATGGGATATCATAAACGTAAAATATATTCTTCTTTTTCCAGATACGATACAGTTTAGGGCAGAAATTACCCATAAGATAATTAGGATCGTATTGCTAAAATTAGTAATATCAATATCTCTCATATACTTTTCCCTCATTATAGATAAAATCTTTTGTACAGTTAATTATACTAAAAGAAAATAGGTACTTCATTACAGAAATACCTATAAATCATCGTTTACTTTAAGAGCTGCGTAAATACGCTTCACGTATTTCATACGCTCATTTTCTGCACAGTTAAAGAGTGATGTGAATAATGCAAAAATCTTTAACTTCGCTTTTGTGTTATATGTATCATCTTTTTCAACTTTGACGATTGTTACGTTTGCGATATCCAATAGTTCTTGTTCATCCATTGTCGCGCAATGTTGCATCTTTTCATTGAATTCATTGCGAATATCTTGATTATGCTTTGCCATAGTTTCACCTCTCTATAAGAAATCTTCTTCTTTTTCACTGCTTGTACATTCACAGTTTCTAGTGTATCTACCGCCTGTTGCAGTAGTGTTTCATAATCAAATTTTGATTCATAGTAAACACTCTTATCTACAGATGGTTTTGTGACTGGGTTCTTTGGATCAAAGATCGTACAGCAATCCTCAAACGGTAAGATAGATGTTTCATATGTGCCAATCTTACGTGCCAAATCAATAATTTCAATCTTGTCATAACATACAAGCGGTCTTAGAATTGGCATGTTTGTAACTGTATTAATGCAGTTGATACTTTCTAGCGTCTGGCTAGCTACCTGTCCTACGCTTTCCCCTGTACCAATGGCTAGACATCCATACTTCTTAGAAATCATATCTGCTAAGCGGAACATCATACGACGCATTAGCGTAACTGCATATGGGTCTCCTGCATGTTTATAGATTTCAAGCTGTAATTGCGTAAAGTTAACAACATGTACTTTCATATGACCTTGGTATTCACTCACTTGCGAAGCAAGCTCTAACACTTTATTCTTTGCGTTTTCACTTGTATATGGAGGAGACGCAAAATGTACTGCTTCTACATGTAGTCCACGCTTCATTAACTGGTACGCTGCTACTGGTGAATCAATACCACCAGATAACATTAACAATACCTTACCATTGATACCCGCTGGATATCCACCAGCACCAGGAATCTTGCTAGATGTGATGTAGGTTTCATTACTATGAATTTCAACACGAATTGCTAATTCAGGATTATGTACATCAACTTTCAGTTCTGTATTACGTAGAATCTCCAGCAACCTCACGATTTACACCATCACTCTTGAGTGGGAAACTCTTATCGTGACGTTTCGTAATCATCTTAAATGTCTTCTTATCACTTTCCTTAGCGATACGAACACATGCTTGCTTGATATCTTCTAAATTACTATTCACCTTTTCTGTAAAGGAGAATGAACTAATACCAAACACCTTCTTTAATTTGGTTTCAATTTCTGCTGGATCTTCATCCGTTAATTTAATGTAAATACGATCGTATGTTTTACGATACGTTAGCGCAGGATAATCCCGCAACATATATTTAATATTTAGTGAAGAGTCTAGTAATAAAATCTCTTCGATTCTTACCCTTTGTGCTTAATTCACCATAGCGAATCAAGACTGTATCATACTTAACCATATTGCGAAATAATCTCCTTTAATGAATCTATAAATGAAGCAATCTCTTCTTCTGTATTATGATACGTTAAACTAATACGAATACAAGAGCTTGCACGTCTGGAAGAATAACCCATAGCATAATACATAACTTGGATCATCAGATTTAGATGCACAAGTACTTCTGCGCTCACCATAAACCCTTTTTATTTAATGCATTCTGCATCACTTCACTTGGAATCTTCTCGTATGAGAAGTTAATAACACAATTAACTGCATCACTTGGATTTGATTAATTAAAAACACCAGGTATTGTAGATAAGCCCTTCAATAATGAATGCTGTAAAGTTGTGATGTAATCATGATACTTCTTACCATTTTCTAGCGCGAAGCGTAAAAGTCTTAGCAAATACCATGTTTACACAAGCATTCGAAGTACCACCACGAATACCATATTCTTGTTCACCACCATTGATGAGTGGCACAAATGGTACATGAACCTTTCTTAACAAAGAAATTCCACTGCCCTTTAAACCTTCTAGTTTATGTGCAGAGATAGATGCTAGATCTATGTTTTTAAAATCTACATCAACTTTACCAATTGCCTGTGTCATATCAACATGCATATAAGCATGTGTATGTTTTTTTAACATAATTTTGCAATCTCATCAATTGGATTAATGGAACCCACTTCATTATTGACTGCCATGATACTAACGAGTGCCGTATCATCAGATACTGCATCTTTCACTTGTTGTAAGGAAACCTTTCCACTAGCATCGACCGGTAAATATGTAACACGATAACCAAATACCTGTTCCATTTGTAAACATGCATTCAAGATAGAAGAATGTTCTACATTCGTTGTAACAATATGTTTCTTGCCAGGTTGGGCAAAACATACACCTTTGATTGCGGAAGAGTTTGCTTCGAAGATCCTGAAGTAAAGATAATGTCTTCGCTGTTTACACCCAAAAGCCCGCTATTGCACTCGGGCCTTTTCCATCATTCGACTGATTTCGCTGCCTTCATCATACAGAGACTCACTATTGACGTAATACTTATCTAATAAAGATTTATAGGTTTGTAATACATCTGGGTGAACCGCTGTAGTAGAAGCGCCATCAAAATACACTCTACGCTGCACTCTTCGCATTCTCCTTGATCATGGATTCGTAGTTACCAGGGTGAATCTTCTCAATCGTTGCGATTGCTGTTGTTAGAGCTTGTGTATATTCACCATTACGGAAACTTAATTCACTACGTGTTAACTCAGAGTCGATATCTGCGTAAGTTGAACGATAACGGTTGCCAAATACGATTGTATTTTCAACCATCATAACTGTACCAACAACATTATTAACGTTGTTATAAAAGCTTATAGATAAAGTCTAATGCTTCTTGTAGTGTTCCATTTAATAACTGCATATTTAATGGAACTTCTTCCATCAAGTTATCTAAACGATGGATATAGTCATTTGCACGACGCATATCGTCTTCATAAGCTTCTGAAATATTTGGAAGCTTATATTTGCGAATCTTCACTTGCATCTGATTCATAACAATCTGCAACTTCACTAGTTGCTTCTTACAACGCTCTTCATCACCAGAAGCAGCTTCAATACGTGTACGAATATTCTTAAACTCTGTATTGCATGCAATGATCTGTTCATTTAATTCCTTCAAGGAACCAACAACTGTACTAGCAGGAACTTGATAGTTACGTACACTATCCATTACTACAGGCATCTTCGTTTCAAGTTCTTGTAAGCGAGCTGTCTGCTCTGCAAGCTTTTCTTCTAAATCCGCAAAGCCAAAACGTGATGATGATTTCGCAAATGCTTCTTTTACATAAGCCGCATTCTTATCTGCTTCATCCGCAAGCGCTGTAGATTCCTTTGATAACTCTTGAATCGCATCAAAGCTTTCACCCTCTTGTTTTACAGCCTGATCCATCTCACGAAGTTTTGCTTTCATGGTATCAAGCGTTTCACGAACGCCTAATGTAGACCCTGTCTTTAACTGCTTTAGAGATTCACGTAAGGACTCTGTCATCTGATTGAGGTTTTCTTCTACATTTAAGTGTTTCAAATACACACCACGATTACGATTATGAATATAATCCTTGTGAAGAACTTCTGCCATATTAGGAATAACTCCCTTAGCATCTTCTAATAATGATGGCATATTCTCAATCATTTCTTCTAGCTCTGCCATGACTGCTTTGATACTTACAAGTTCACGATTTGCCTTATCGAAATCACTGGAGAACATCCATTCTTCAAAAGTCGCAAACATCTTCTCAGTATCAACAACCTTCTGTTCTACTAAAGGCCAAGCAAAGTATAGCTTTGGAGCATTTTCAGCAGCTTGTGCCTTTAGGGCACGAAAACGATTCTTTAAAGCCGTCACTTCTTCACGCTGTGCTGTTTCTTTTGCAAGAATCGCATCTAACATATTTTCAAGTGTCTTCGCATCCGCTTCTGTTGTAGTCATGGATGTTTCAATATCCTTGATAGTATTACCAGCCTTTGATAAAGTACCAGCAGAAATATAACGTTCTAAGTCTGCTAACTTACTTGTTAAAAGCAGAAATACATGACTGCACTTCATCAAACTTATTTCTGTGCTGAATTAACACGATCAACTGTATCTTGATTCACTCTACTTACAGCAATTGCTTTATTCATCTTTAATGACAAAGGAATTTGCTTAATAGACTGGTAGCGATTCTCTAATTCTATATACTCAGATTTATAACGACGTGCACGTACTGTAGTAACAATTAAAATGATTAACAGTAAAACAAAGATTGCACCTACAGCAATAATAAATCTGATATCTGATAACAATGTTAATATCTGATTCATATGTTTCACCTTTCTTGTCATATCTATTTACCACAGCATCTATATATTTGGGCATATGCCTTATCACTTTCACATATCTTTCCATAATTCTTTTTCTTGTTATTGACAAATGACTGTTTCCTTATAGAACTTGTGAAAATGATTGACGTTTGTACACACTAGTGATATTATATCGAGTGCGTTAAATGATGGCAGCATGTAGAGTCATGCGTAAGGCGTTATCAACAGTTAAACTTGTTCCTGAGTATCCTGCTGCAAAAGGTGAAAAAGGCTCATGATAACACCCGCATTGATGATCTGCACCTGTTATTGTTTCTCAGCCATATATAGGAGGAAACAAAACATGGCACGTTACACAGGACCTGTTTGGAAGAAAGCTAGACGCTTAAGCTTCTCCATCTTTAGAAACAGGCGAAGAGCTTAAGAAAGAACTATGCTCCAGGTCAACATGGACCTACAAAGCGTATTAAGTTAGGTGGCTACGGTACACAGTTACGCGAAAAAGCAAAGAATCCGTCACATGTACGGTTTAAATGAACGTCAGTTCTCTAACTTATTCAACAAGGCTTCCAAGATGGAAGGTATGGCGGGTGTTAACTTCTTAATCTTGCGAAAGTAGATTAGATAACATCGTTTACCGTATGGGCTTAGCTAGAACACGTAAGGCTGCTCGTCAGTTAGTAAACCACGGTCATATCGAAGTAAATGGTAAGAAGTTAGACATCCCTTCAGCTTTAATCAAGCCAGGATCAACAATTGCTGTTCGTGAAAATGCACGTAACATCAAGGCAATCGCTGAATCATTAGAATCAGCTATCACTATCCCAGCTTTCGTTGAAGTTGATAAGGAAAACAAGAAAGGTACATTCGTACGTCTTCCAGAAAGAAGCGAATTGAACCAAGAAATCAACGAATCACTCGTTGTCGAATTCTACAACAGATAACAAGTGTAAAAAGTCAACGCAAGTTGGCTTTTTCTTTACCTAACAATAAAACGCATCCTAATAGATGCGTTTTATATTTTACTACCTACGCTTTCTTAATACGGTAATACACTGAAATAAGTAAACTCATTAATACAAACATGCAAGCAACACCCACGCTTGAAAAGGTTCACCAACGTCCATAACATAGAGGAGCTAGAGCTAGACAGATGCTATTGTTACTAATACATACTGTATTTACTATTCTGTTATAATTTACTTATCTTTAAAATATCTAAAACATTTACCTAGCATTTGATAAAGAAATATATACTCTTCCAACAGACAATATAAAAATCCTTGTTAAGAAACAAGGATACAAAATACCCACTAGAGTATTCACTACTTTAGTGGGTTTTCATTATCGATTTGTACAGTCAAAATGAACTATGTTTGTTTTACCATCTAAAAACATATTCAATTGTAATACCATCATCTGTACTTACATCTGTTACTAGTGCAGATGCTAGTTTACGAGTATTCTTGGTACTTTCTAATCATATCATCAGTATAATTTGCAGGGACTATCACTTGTTAGGAATACCCCTCCTAATAAAGCTTGTATCCTTGCTAAATCATCCTTCTGCTTTTCCGTTAGATGGATATTATCAGTACGGATAAAGAATACATCTGGATCATTCATAAACGCATGTCCATTCAACTGTCTACGATTTGACAGTATTTCACAATTGCATTCTTGGTAGAGATTCTTTCACGATGCAATAAACGCATATAGAAAACATCATCCCAATCCAAACCAACATCACATCCAATACGGCTGTATTCCACCAATCCAAAAGATGGCATTAATGGGACACCACAGGCAAGAATTTCTTTTACCAATTGAAATATCTCGCAACAACTGCAATGCACGTTTCATTCTCTTAGCACGGCTCTCAGATGCATTTCCAAATGGAGCTGCACCATATAAGAAGTCTAGTTTAACTAAATCAAAGCCCCATACATCATATACTTGATGAAACACTTTCTTGATATAGTCAATTACATCTGGATGATCAATATCTAACGAATAAAAAGCCTGACCAATTAGCGCCTAAACACCATGGTTTTCCATGATGGTGCAAGAACCAATCTGGATGATTCTGATAGATCGAAGACTTCTCCTCTGCTACAAATGGGCGCAAAGCCACAAAACCAGCTTTTATATCCCTTTGCATGTATTTCATCTACAAGTGATTTTAATCCATTCGGAAATTTCACTGGATCTGTTTCTAACCAATCACCTACAAACGGTTCCCAACCGTCATCAATCTGAAAATAGGTCATTTGGTTTGAAAAACTTTACCACAACCAGATAAATCATAACGTATCTTATCTTCACTAATATCTTGATAGTGATTATACCAGCTAGAATATCCAAACAATTTCTTCGTTGTAAGTGGCTTTAGCTTCATTGCATCAAACCATGCTTGAAAGACCTCTTCTTCGCTACCTTCCGCATAGAATAAATCAAATGCATGGAAGATACCATTTGTCTGTACATCCTTACAATCTCTTTGAATTGTTAATTCAGATTTGTTTGTGTCATACCAAAATAACGTATATCCTGGATCTTCATCTAATGACGCAAATAAGCGAAATTTCTTTCCATCACGGAAATAGCACCATGATTCACCATGAGTAATACCCTTCTTTTGTGGGTAGTCTACAAAATGATAATCCCCGTAACGATCAAATCCATATTTCCGTAATAAACCCTTTGGCACTCTCTTTAGACCATGTGTATGATCATATCTTGTAAGTTCTGGAGAATATGTCCATGTTTGATACCCATTCATGAAAATCTTCTCATCCTTTGCAATAGATACAGAAAGTTTCGCCTCTACTTTACCCAGTATCATTTGAGCAGTTGTGACATGAATATGTAGTACATCGTCCTTCCAATTTTCATTGCCTTGTAATTTAATTTTCTGATCAACACTTTCTATCAACCACTGAACCTGCATACTCAGACCCTCTTTTCTTCTAACTGTTTTCGAATTTGTTCTGCTTTTTCATCCGTAAGAATAAACTTTCTTGTAAATAATACTAGAGCAAGAACCAATCCAATGATAGGTAAAATCGTCATTAGTAAACGAAGTCCTAATAATGGCGAAGAAAATGTTGGTATTCCTTCTCCTAGTCCATCTTTGCTTGTTAAACCAATGAGATCCAAACTAATACCAGTAATAAATACCGCTAAGCCACTAGCAGCCTTTACAACGAATGTCTGCATACTAAAGATTACAGACTCTTCACGATGACCAGTCTTAACTTCACCATAATCAACTGTATTCGCAAGAAATACTGTTGTTAAATACTGTTAGTATACCATTAGACACAAAAATCATTACACCTGGCACCATCAACATTGTTAGAACGGATGAATATCCTAGTAAACATAATGCTAGTAAGAATGCATATCCAAAGATTGCTAGACACAAACTTATCTTAAAAGATTATTGTATTTGATAATTTACTTCTAAGATTGGATATACAACCATCATACCTAGTATTTGAGAGATGCCACCAACAGAAGTAAAACAATGTATACGCATCCTTCCAGGTTGTTCCCCAATATCGTATTTAAAGAAGTAGATTAAAAGATTTGATGTAATATATAACGCAGAATTTATCAGTACAATTGTAACAACCAGTTACGATTGCTTGATCGATTATTAAGCAGTTCTTTAAACATCTCTTTAACAGACGTTGTCTGCATGTTTTCCACCTTTCTGTTCATGAATTGTAAAACATGTAAATAAAATAAATATAACAAACAAGATCGCTATAATAAGCGCAAACAAAGCGAAATCAGTACGCTCAATCCCACCACCTAGTTTGGATACAGCCATGACGGTAAATACATTAATTAACGCATAACCAACACCTGCACAGGTACGTCCAACAACCGATAAATTCTCACGCTCTTTTGTCGTAGAAGTAACTGCAGGTATCATTGACCAAAACGGAATATCCATCATGGTATATGTCACACCCCAAAGAATATACATCACCGCAAAATAGATCATTAATGCTTTACCTGATATTGCAGGTGCCGCAAACAATGCATATAGAACAAATGCATTTAAAAATTGTACCTGTAAATAACCAGGGACGAAATTTACCCCATTTCGTATTTGTCTTAGCAACAACAACCCCCATAAATGGATCGTTAGCCGCATCAAACACACGAGCTATCATCAAAATAAATCCAACAAAAGACGCAGATAAGCCTAGGATATCTTGATAGTAATACATGATATAGGAAGCAGATAAGGCATATACCATATCCTTTCCAACCGCACCTAAACCATATGCGACGAATTGTTTTTACCAAATTCTTTCATAATTTATACTTCCTTTGTAATTGTAAAATGAATCGTAATTGCGCTGCAATCTGGAGTAGAAATTGTAAGAATTGCCTCTCCCTCTTCTCCAGTTGTCTTAATATATGTGCCTGTCATACCACCTTCTGTAACAACTGTACTAGGACCTACAATTTCAATTGGTCCAGTTGTGATGAAATTGAGTGGCAGTTGTGCATAGGATGCTAAATTATGATATTCATCCTTTACTTGAACACGAATCATAGACATATCGTAACAATCACCTTCAATAAGTGTTGTATGAGAAACTTGATACGATAGATGTAATTTAGCAGATGGCCGTTTGATAATAGACTTTTACAACTTTCCCGTTTTTACAGCATCAAATCTCCAAGTAATCGAATCAGATCCCCAACCAGTTACATACTTACCAAATAGAGAGACACCCTCGCTGTAGTTCATCTTATACTGAAACATCATCTTCGCATATAACAAGCGATAACGTAATGGCAAATTACTACCATACTTTTTACTTGCTAGTAAGCATTTACGAATATCAGCAGCTTTTGTCTTTCGAAAAATGCTCATTGGTTTCAAGTAGTTTACCAATCGTATCATCAATACGAATTGGACCATGTTTTAAACCAGAATATGTAGAATGAGAAAATGCTGATACAAACTGATCATTTTTATATAAACGCACTTCATCCGCATTAGTAAATGCGTAAAAATCTGGTAGATTACCAGCATTGTAATCACCAATATCCATAGAAGTGCTGATTTCTAGAACTGGTTCTTCATCTTGTTGTGAAGCATATACACTTGCCGCAAGTTTTTGGATTACGGAAACTATCCATTACACCGTGATAACAGATTCGATCACCAGAACCAAAAATCTTTATGTGTTGCATAATCAAACATACACCATTGGAAAACTCCAGTATGTTGACCATCAGCCATCGCATCACTAAATACACGCGCATGACGTAATGCATGTTCTTGTCGTCTTGCTTGTGTATCAAAACTCTTCGTCGGAAACATGTGGCCATTGGCCTCAGAAATGATAAGTGGATGATGTGTATCAACCATAACTTCAGTCTTACTCAATGCACCTTTATTATCACCATGGATGCGAAAAGTCATTGAATGTATAAATATCCTCTAACAAATGACTCTTCGTAAGATAACGCACACCTGCTGTAGGTCTAGTAGGATCTAAGTTTCTAGCAACTTCATTTGTTTTCGAATAAAGTTTATCATCATCTAATGATTCGTTGATTCTTACACCCCAAAGAATAATAGAGGGATGATTACGATACTGTAGTACCATATCTTCTGTATTCCGGATTGCTTGTTGTTTCCAAGTTTGATCGCCGATATGTTGCCAACCAGGAATCTCAGTAAACACATACAAACCATAGCGGTCACATGCATCGATAAATGATTGACTTTGTGGATAGTGTGAAGTGCGAACTGCATTCACGTGTAACTCTTCTTTTAAAATACGTACATCTTCCTCTTGTAAAGAATCAACAGCCGCATAACCAATATACGGATAGCATTGATGACGATTCAAACCTCTCAAGAATACCTTTTGGTCATTGATATATAAATTATTCTGATCAAAACGAATTGTACGGAATCCAAAGTTTGTTACAAAAAGTATCCTCCCCCAAGTTCCACAATACAACGATATAACGTAGGTGATTCTGCACTCCATGCATGAATATTCTTTACAGGTATTTGTACTTGGTGCTTATTTATTGATATGGCCTGTTGTGCGATAATTTCACCCTTTGAGTCAAGAATCTTGATTTGATATGAGTCAACAGGAACCACCCCATCTGTTTGGATAGATACTGAGACTGTATCTAGTGTTTTTCGTTTGTACAAATACATCTTTGATAAAGTATGCAGGCTTATCATAAAGCCATACATTGCGATAGATACCTCCATAGGTAAGATAATCAATCACAAATCCAAATGGAGGTGTATTCAAACTCTCACGACTATCTACTTTTTACAGTTAAAAATGTTTTCTTGTTCAAAGAGAATATAATCCGTTAGTTCAACGATAAATGCAGTATAGCCGCACGAATGCACATACAATTCTTTGCCATTGAAATACACTGTAGTCTCATGAGCACTACCATCAAACCGTATGAAATGTCTTCTATCTTTTGAAGACGAATCAAATATCAACTTTCTTACGATAACCAACAATCTTTTGATAGCTTTCTGCGTTAGCATAATGTAAAAGGTAATTCTTGAACAGTATGAGGTATGCGAACCACCTTGTCTGCAGCACCATCTCTAATAAACGTATCACTCCATTGGTCGATATATTCCCAATTGTTATTCAATTTTATTCATTATCTATAACTATCCCTTTCATGATGATATTCATCATTTCTTTTTAAAAAGCTTTTAGCATACGTTAAATTTCTTTCTTGCAGTTCATCCGTAGATAAAAGTTGTTCAAAAAGTTGCAGTAATTATCTGTCGTAAAATAAATGTGTTAATCTTACGAATTTCCTTTTTACGGATTCCTTCATTGATTAGTTTAATGATAGGTTCCCAATCATTTTCTAAATGCTCATTGAGACGTATATACACTTGAGGATAGATATCCTTTAAACTTACCAGCATACGAAAGTCAATCTTGGCATACTGTTTTTGGCATTGCAATCATCGCTTGTTCTAAACGTTTTTGCGATACTATCGTTACTAGATAAGATTTTCTGTTTTTCCTTTTGAATATTCTCAAAACCATAATCCAATAAAGCAATCAATAACTCTTCTTTTGACGAAAAGAAACGATAAATTGTCTTCTTTGCGATATGCATCGACTTTGCGATATCATTCATTGTAAAGTCTAGTCCTCTATCATTGAATAACACCAAAAGTTGCATTTAAGATATCCTGCTGTATATTTTTCATTGGAAACTAGCCTCCATTTATTGGTTTCCATTATAAATGATTGAAAACGCTTACGCAAGCATATAAAAAAACTGCCAGTACAAACTGGCAGACAAATTAAATATTTGATTTCATATGACGTTTGATAATCACACGGATAATATCAGCCGCTAACTTCGCATCGTCGTTACATACAACATACTTGTACATACCAATGAGTTCCATTTCACGTGCAGCCTTTGCCAAACGTTCCTGAACAATTTCTTCTGGTTCTGTATTACGTCCACGAATTCTCTTCTCTAACTCCGCCATGCTTGGTGGAACAATGAAGATTGTTAAGGCATCCTTCACCTTCTCACGAACTTGAGTGCATCCTTGTACTTCAATTTCTAAGATGACATTCTTGCCTTCTTTACGTAATCTTTCAACTTCAGAGATTGGTGTTCCATAGTAGTTTCCAACAAATTCTGCTGACTCTAATAATTCACCATTCTTCTTTGCTTGTTCGAATTCTTCCTTCGTGACAAAGTGATAATTTATACCATCAACTTCACCTGGTCTCTGCTTACGAGTAGTCATAGAAACCGAGTATGCAAGTTTCAAATCCTTATCATGAATAAACTCTTTAAGAACCGTTCCCTTACCAACACCAGAAGGTCCACTTAATACAATTAACAATCCCTTAGCCATAATTGTATCCTCCATCCTTACCTAATAGATTACTCATTAATTTTAACATAGTCAATCATGATATAATAAGAAAAATAAAGAGGTTTTCAAAATGGCACTAGATGGTATTTTATTATCAAAAACTGATTCCTGAAATTCAAGCTACACTTCCATTCAGAATTCAGAAAATATATATGACTTCTCAGACTGAGCTTTTTACTACAAACGCATGGTACTGCAGGTAAGAAACAATTATTGATTTCGACACATTCTGTATATAACCGAATTCTATTTACGAATCGTAGTTATCCAACTCCTAATGAGCCTTCCAACTTCGTTATGGTATTACGTAAATATCTAGAAGGTTCTATTGTTGAAAAAATCCAACAGGCAGATTTAGACCGTTGGATGGTTTTCGATATTCGTCATCATAATGAAATTGGTGATCTAGAGTATCTTAAACTATACGTAGAGTTAATGGGCAAGTACGCTAATGTAATTTTAGTAAACGCGCAAAATCGAATCATCGATGCAATGAAGCGTATTCCCCCATTTGAAAATAGTAGACGTACCATTCAAGCAGGTGCTGAATTTATCCCAACACGCTTCTCAAGATAAGAAGAACCCTTTCACAGAGCAGATTGTAGATACAAATATATCACTAACAAAGCAGTTCTCTGGTTTTTCTCCATTTCTTGCGAAAGAAGTCGAATATCGTATGTCAAAAGGACAAACCTTCCATAGCATTATGGAGGAAATCTCTAACAGTAAATCAATCTTTATCGCAAACAGTGATAATGAACCAGTGTTCCACTGTATTGATTTAACTAGTGTTGGGATATGTAAGGAATATCCTCTTTTTGAAGGAATTGATATTCTCTACTTCCATCGTGAAGAAAAAGAACGAATTAAACAGATTTCTGGCGATATACAACACTTTATCAATCGACAGTTAAAACACCAAACCACAAAGTTACCTCGTTTAATCGAAGAATATGAAGCTGCTAAGGATTGTGATAAATGGCGTGAATATGGAGACTTACTTTACGCATATCAAATCACTGATACAAAAAGGACTCAAGGAGATTACTCTAAATAGTTTTTGTGGATGACTCTCCTATTCATATTCCACTAGATCCAAAAATTAGATGGCAAAGGCAATGCTCGAAAAGCATTCCAAAAATACAATAAGTTAAAGAAAGGTCAAGTGTACTTGCAAGAACAGATTCAACTCTGCGAGATGGAAAATTGATTACTTCAGTGGTCTTGCGGAACAACTCAAGTACGCCGACTTTGATACAGCAATGGAAATACGAGAAGAACTTGTAAAACTTGGTTACCTTTTTGAAAAAGAAAAAAAGGCAAAAAGAAGAAAAAGAAAAAGAAGTATCACCTTCTTATACAACGATTACAACAAAACAAGGTATAGCTATTTCCTTTGGTAAAAATAACTTGCAAAAATGACGCACTAACTTGGCATACAAAAAAGAGTAATATTTGGTTCCATACTAAGGATTATCATGGTTCACATGTTGTTGTGCATGATGAAAATCCAGATGAATATACAATACGTTTAGCCGCAAATATCGCAGCTTACTTCTCAGCAGGTCGTATGTCCTCTAGTGTTCCGGTCGCATATTGTCCCTATCAAAAACCTCAAAAATTCCCAGGTGCGAAACCCGGAATGGTTGAACTAGGTAAATATAAGATGATTTATATTGATCCGGATGAAGAACAAATTCGTCAATACATCTCTCTTTAGTCTTCTGTTGAACGCTTCACCATCGCAAGCAACTTACGTACTTCAAAACTACGTAGCTTACGATATTGGCCTTGTCTTAGATTTCCTAAATCTAAGAAACCATAGCCAATACGATTTAATCTTGTGACCTCACAATGGAAATATTCCATCATGCGCCGTACTTCACGATTGCGTCCTTCTTGGATTGTAATGTGGAGTACGGTTTTATTTTTCTTCGCAGAACGTTCTAATAATACTACTTCGGCTGGTAATGTCTTACCATCAGATAGCATAATGCCTTTCGCTAAACGATTTAACATATCATCTGTTAGTACACCATTAACCGCAACTTCATATGTCTTTGGTAAATGTGACGATGGATGCATCATCGCATTTGCAAAATCACCATCGTTTGTCAGAAGTAAAAATACCAGAAGTATCATAATCCAAACGACCAACCGGATAGATGCGTTCTTTTACGTCACTAAGATAGGCAAGAACAGTTTCTCTACCTTTTTCATCACTGACACTAGAAATAACTCTACGCGGTTTATTTAGAAGATAATACACCTTTTCTTCTTTCTTTAATACAACACCATTTACACTAATATCATCATCAGGAGATACTTGTGTTCCAAGCTCCGTTACAACAACGCCATTCACCTTGACCTTGCCACTAACAATGAGTTCTTCTGCTTTACGACGGCTGGCAATACCCGCCTTCGCTATTGTCTTCTGTAATCGTTCCATCTTCTCTCCTTTATTAGTGTTTATTCTGTGTATTACCCCAGAAAGCACTACCTGCCTTAGAATAATCATTCATAATCATCACAGGTACCATTTCATATTTCTTATCCTGTAATGACAGAATCTTACAAGCTGTTAATCGTTTATTTCCATCTACACACTCATAATAGTCATCATGTGCATTAACCTGTACTGCAATCGCAACACCACGCTTTGCGATAGACTCTATCAAAGATTTCAGACTCAGTATGTGTAAAAGTGAATCTTGGAAATATGAACTTTCTTATTAATCATAATGTCCTCTAATCGTCCTTAATTCTATCATACTGCTAGATGAAAATATACAATCGTAGCAATACGAAAAAGCCCTAACAGCGTTAGAGCTTAGTCAACATAGATTAATGAGGGATAATGGGATAAAAAGAATTCTCTGATAAAAATTCACTGGCTGTAGTAATATGGTTCTTTTTCCCATATACCGCATTGTAGAATTGAATTCTACCATCCTTTAATACTTCATACGCCACATAATGTGCATTGGTACGATGGATATACAACAAGATTCCAGACTTACTTGCGCACATCTTCTTAATAATCTTAGCGTTGGTTCCAACACTGATATGTGCGTTAAGACCTTGTTTCTTTAGCCAGAAAGTATAAAGATATTTTTCTCTTGGCCTAATAAATTACCGATAAATGCAAAAGCGTTTTCAGTCCAGCAAGTACATCCTTCATCAACATGGTTTTTCCATTTAGTTTTTAATAGGTTGTATGCCGCAATCCATCCACAACCCTTATCTCTTGTATTAAACCACCCAAACGGAATACTCTCCATCTTGCCTTGGTTGATGATATAACCACGTTCATCAAATACGCTATTTTTCCAACTGTAGACGATATTCTTCTACATCATAGATAAATTGGTGATGCTCATATCTTACCGCATTCGCATGATAGGCATGTACCAATTGTTCATCCTCTGTATGAAATACAATACGATTACAATGATAATGGCGAATATAAGCTTCCAATAATACTGCAACCAACTCATTAGCATCCAATAAAAGATATCTTTTCTGTTAATACAAAGGAAGATTCGACAACACCATCATGATGATAATGTTCTTCAATACCAATAATCATTTCATCATGACGTAATAAATGCCGAACTAAAGGTTCTGCAGCAAGAGCGACTAATCGCTTTTTGATATTTTTAAGAAATATGTATCACTATCAGTATTAGCAATACAAACCTGTAACGAAATCATTTTTAATACTCTTTCCATTCCCTCTGAGTTTAATATGATCGATTGCCTTCTTTAATAATGCACGGTCTGAAGGATATGTAATAATGGCATGTGCCTCAATACATGTTAACCAACGTACATCAGATACTTCTGATGGTTGTGGTACTTCATGACCACCGATAGGTTGTGCTAAAAAGAAAATGACATCTTTTAGAGTATCCTCTTTTGGGGAATATGTGTTTACGACTCTAAAACCATCTTCGAAAGAAACTTCAATTCCAGTTTCTTCTAGAATTTCACGATAAGCTGTTTGTTGTTCTGTTTCACCATCTTCAACATGTCCCTTTGGGAATGTCCAGTGTCCTAAAGTCTGATGAATCAATAAGAACTGAATGACACCTTCTTGTTTACGGTATACAATCGCACCGCATGATTTTTTTCCTTTTTCATACACTACCTCCGCAAAAGATAGTATATATGTTTTTTTAAGGTTTGTGAAACAATTATCTTAAAAACGCTTACATTTTTTATACTTATAGTAAAGATTGTATGCATGTTTCTACTGAAATGCATGTCTTCTGTAGGTTCAAAACGTCTTACTACATTACCATTACGATCAATCACAAACTTTGTAAAATTCCACTTAATATCTGGGTTTGACTTATAATTCTTATCTTTTAAGTTTTGCACATTGCACGCATGGCAAGTGCCTTTACACTATTACCAAATCCCAGCAAAACCCTTCTCATTCTTTAAAGAAATGTAAATAATGGTAATGCATGTTCACCATTTAACATCACTCTTTTTAAATTGATCAAACTGTGTATTGTACTTTAATGTACAGAACTCATGTACCTCTTCATCAGTACCTGGTGTTTGGTCTGCAAATTGATTACATGGTACATCAATAATCTCTAGTCCCTGCTCATGGTATTTCTCATACATATCTTCTAGTCTTTGTATTGTGGTGTAAATCCACATCCAGTAGCTGTATTTACAACAATCACTACCTTGCCTTCATAGTTACGCATCGATACTTCGTTTCCACTTCTGTCTGTTAAAGAATAATCATAAAATGTCATATATTAAATCTCCTGTATTTATTACAATTATATTTTTATGCAATATTTATAGTTTGTCAATTGGAGATATTCTCATATCTCCAAGTTGATTACTTCTGTTGTAATTTAGCGAATGTTTCTTCTGCATCATCGAGAATCTTAGCAAACTTCTCAAGTGCAATATCGATTGGTTCTGGAGTTGTTAAGTCTACTCCTGCATGCTTAAGTTCGTCGATTGGATATGCAGAGCTACCCATGGATAAGAATTCAAGATACTTTTGAACTCTCTCTTGGCCACCATGTAAGATGCCTTCTGATAAGGCAACTGCTGTACTATAACCTGTCGCATAAACATATACATAGAATGGTCTATAGAAATGAGGAATTCTTGCCCATTCATACTGTACTTCATCGTCAATTACTAAATCTTCACCAAAGTACTTCTTTACAAGATTTAGGTATAACTGATTTAAGAATTCTGGCGTTAAGGATTCACCACGTTCAGAAGCAGCGTGAGCTTCCTTTTCAAATTCCGCAAACATTGTCTGACGGTAGATTGTGCCCTTGAAACCTTCCATATATTGGTTTAATAGTGCCATACGTTGTGCAGGATCTGTTTCCTTTTGTAATAACTGTTCGATTAGTAAGTTTTCATTTACTGTTGATGCTACTTCTGCTACGAACATTGTGTAGTTAGCATAGTGTACTGGTTGTGTATGGTTTGTACGATAACTATGCATGGAGTGTCCCATTTCATGAGCTAACGTGGATACACTATCTAATGTACCTGTGTAGTTGCATAAGATATATGGATTAGATGTATATGTACCAGAAGAGTACGCTCCACCACGTTTACCTTTGTTTGGATAAACATCGACCCAACGGTTTTCTAGACCATCCTTTACAATATCTGTATATTCGCTACCAAGTGGCTTAACAGCCTCTAACACCATTTCCTTAGCTTCTTCATAGGAATAGTTCTTTGCACTACCCTTTAAAAGTGGTGCATAAACATCATAGTAATGTAATTCATCGAGTCCTAACATCTTCTTACGTAGGTTTACGTAACGATACATCGTTGGTAAATGCTTATGTACTGTCTCAACTAAGTTATCGTATACACTAACCGGAATGTTATCTGAGAACATCGCAGCTTGACGTGATGATTCATAGTGTCTTACCTTAGCATCAATCGAAGCAGCCTTTACAGTTGTACTATAAGTCGATGCGAATGTGTTGATATGTTGCTTATAGCCCTTGTATAAAGATTGGAAAGAATTCTTACGAAGTTCACGATCATCACTACCCTGTAAAAGAATATAACTAGAGCCATTTACTTCATGACTATTACCTTCACCATCCTTAACTGCATCAAATACCATATCCGCATCCATTAACGCTTCACTTGTTCTTCCTGGTGCAGAGAATACTTCACCAAAGGCAGATAATAGCTTCTCTTCAGCAGCTGTTAATGTATGAGCCTTGTTTCTTACAAGATTCTCTAGCATAAATGCAAAGTCTTTCAATGATGGATCTGCGATTAGTCCCTTTAGAACTTCTTCATCATTGCCAAGAATCTCTGGTTGTGCAAATGAAGTAGCACTTACCACTTCAACATATTTTTCCATACGCCTTGGAATACATACCCTGCGCATCAGTCGCTCTTGTGTCTTCGCTATGGCGTAACATTGCATATGTGAATACGTTGTTTAACGCCTTATCTAATTCATCTGAAACTGTAAAATACGCAAGTAAACTTTCCGCATTATTTAGCTTTCCCTGAAAGGAAGCAGCTTCAGAAATTAATGCATCTAGTTTAGAGAAGGCTTCATTCCAAGCTTCATCATTTGAAAATAATGTAGATAAGTCCCAAGTATACTGTTGTTCAATTTGATTACGTTCTTTTTAATTCTGTCATAATATCACCTCAGTTTCTGTATTATATCATTATTGTTGGATACATTTTCGCATATTTGATTGATTAATTCTTGTGGCATGGATCGTGCCCCACGTATATTCGTTAGTCCAAAGTTTGAGATAAACTTCCTTGTTAACTGATGATCTTCAAACAAATGAATCTTTTGAAGACAGATAAACATCTCATTATCACTCTCTTTATCGAAGTCATCATGAAGAACAACATCTCTTTCAACCACCTTACAAAAGATAGCGTAGTTCTCCAAATGGCATACCATAATAGATAAATACATAATCATTTATTTGATAATTGAGTTTCTGTTTCCAGTACATCAAATCACTTTGTACAAAACCCCTCATCAATATCATAGACAGTAGGATTAGCAGGTATTACCCAATAATGATTGTGCAATGTCCTATTTCCTACCAAATCTCTAGCTTTTTAATAGAAGTTCTTTTAGAGTTTCATCTTTGATTGTGCCATCTAAGATTGCAGTCACCCAGTGTTTCTTATTCATATGATATGCAGGATAGAAACCAGGTAACTGAAGTAAATTAGCTACCTTTTGATGGTTCTACTTTAATATTTACTGCATCAACATATTCATCATCAGTTGTGTTATCTAATTTACGCTTACCAATTGTAAACATGAGCGCATACATCTTATCACAACCACTAGGTTTGTATGCTGTAAAATCGTTGTCAGTAGTTCGTTTATTATTTTGAGATTTTGTAAATGGATGATCAGCAGTATCTTGTAATTGATGTATCATCCATTCATGCATGATGTTAGCTTGATTAGTAGAATACACCATCTTCTCAAAACAGTTTTTTGCGATATCTTCTAAACAAGAAAGATAGGCAGTTCTAACTTTGGTAGCGAAGTTGCCCTTCTTACCAACGGTATGAACCGCTATATATTCTTCATCTGTAAACTCATCCAAAACACTTCCAGAAACGCTGTTATTTTCTACTGTGATTCGTGCGTACATACCAGTATCTTCTAATTTTGTCTGATACTGAAAAATACCATTTTGTTCTATAAAGCCATATTCAATGAGTTGTTGTATATTTGGTCTTAAACGACGAAATAATTCATTTTCTAAACGCATCATATTCTCCATGAATAGTATAACAATTTCGAAATTTATCCGCAAAATAGTTCTCAAATTTGGTATACTCTTCGTTGGAGGAAATCAGTTATGAAAAACAAGCTTTTTGATTCAGAATTATATTTAAATCTACAACGTGATAAAATTTTTAAACCGTATCAATCAATTTAACGGTAAAATTATACATGGAATTTGGCGGTAAGATGTTTGAAGATTATCATGCTGCTCGTGTCTTGCCTGGTTATGACCCTAATAACAAGGTAAAGCTTCTTACAGAATTACGTGACCAAGTAGAAATCTTGATCTGTATCAATGCCAATAACATTGAACACTCCAAAGCCCGCGGTGACTCTGGTGTCTCTTATGACCAAGAGGTTTTCCGTCTCTTAGATGCATTCCGTGATTTAGAAATTTTTTTGTTGGTTCTGTTGTTATTACACAATATGAAAACCAACCTGCAGCTGATAACTTCCGTCATCAACTTAGTAAAAATGGAATTACCTCTTACGTCCATTATCCAATTAAAGGATATCCTACAGATATTGATTATATTGTTTCGCCAGAAGGTCTTGGAAAAAACGAATATGTTAAGACATCTCGTAACTTAATTGTCGTGACTGCTCCTGGTCCTGGCTCTGGAAAACTCGCAACTTGTATCTCTCAGCTTTATCACGATCGACTTCATGGCGTTAAGTCTGGTTATGCAAAGTTTGAAACTTTCCCAGTTTGGAATCTTCCTCTCACCATCCTAGTAACTTGCCTATGAAGCAGCGACTGCTGACCTGAATGACGTCAATATGATTGACCCATTCCACTTGGAAGCTTATAACCAAACTTCCGTTAACTATAATCGTGATATCGAAGTATTCCCAGTATTGAATCGTACGATTGAACGAATTCTTACGAAATCTCCATACGCATCCCCTACAGATATGGGTGTAAACATGGTGGGTTTCTGTATCACAGACATGGATGCAGCAATTTCTGCAGCGAAAGAAGAAATCATTCGACGTTACTATCAAGCTCTTGTTGATTTTAAAGAAGAAAAGATTCCTGCATCTGCTGTCAAGAAGATTGAACTATTAATGAATGATTGTAATATATCTCCATCCGATCGTAAGGTAGCCATTATCGCTCGAGAAAAAGCAGAAAAGACAAGTGCACCTGCGCTTGCATTAGAACTACCAAATGGTGAAATTGTAACAGGTAAGACTTCGTCACTCTTTGGACCATCTGCTGCAGTGATTATCAACGCAATCAAGAAGCTTAGCGGCATTTCAAAACCTACACACTTGATTGAACCTGAATACGTTAAACCGATTCAAAAATCTTAAAATTAATCACTTAGGTAACCATAACCCACGTTTACATTCAGATGAATTATTGATTGCACTTGCGATTACCGCAATGACAAACAAGGACTGCAGATCTTGCAATGAAACAACTTGGTAACCTAAAAAGGTAGTGAAGCTCACTCCACTGTTATCTTACCGGAAGAAGATAAGAATGTATTACGTAAACTTGGTATCAATGTCACATTTGATCCAGTTCACCAACACAAAAAGCTATATCATAAGAAATAGTAAACCAGACAAAACAAGAGTTTCGGCTCTTGTTTTTCATTTATTAAAAATGCTATGATTTTTGAGGAATGGAGTATTTATGACTATTTATCAGATTTTTATATTACTTTTGCAATATATGCCTTTCTAGGCTGGATATTAGAAGTTGCCTTTCATGGCGCAATCGTCGGAAAAAGTTATCAACCGCGGATTCTTAAATGGACCTTTTCTGTCCTATCTATGGCGTTGGTATGATTGCGATGATATATTTATTAACTACTGTTACACATTCTGACATACAGCATATCCACTTCCTTATTATCTTTAATGTCGGAAGTATCGTCTGTACGTTAATTGAATACTTTTGGTGGTTGGATTTTAGATCAAATATTCCATGCACGTTGGTGGGATTATCGAGATATGCCTTTTAACATCAATGGTTATGTATGTTTGATATTCTCTCTTGCATGGGGAGTTGGTTGTGTTGTTGCGATTGGCTTTATTCACCCAATGATTATCGACTTTGTTAATTGGATTCCAAAACAAATCGGATGGTGGATTTTTAGGAGTTACATATTTTTTGGTCTAGCAATGGACTTGGTGATTTCTGTTTCTGTTATGATTGGTCTTAACGAAAAGCTCGCGCAGATTGATACACTCAACAAAAATTGCGTATCGTCAGCGATGAGTTAACCGAACGTATTGGTGGTGGTGCTATGGAAACTGCGCTCAAAAGTCAGTGAAGCAGGTATTCAAGCTAGAATTGCTGGGGCAGAACTCAAAGAGAATATCGTAAATGTCAAAGATACCGCAGTCCAGTTTAAAGGATGATCAAATTGCAGAATTACAACAGAAGATAAGTAGTCTAAAAGAAACTCTTACTTCAGATAAATTTAATCTAACAAAGCGTTTGATTGATGCTTTCCCCTAAACTTGATTCTCATTCCTATCATGATACATTGGAAGATATCAAGCGTATTATTACATCTCGAACAAAACGAAAGTAGTCATAGTGACTACTTTTTTCATGCATGAAAAAAAGGAACTTTATACAAAGTTCCTAATCAATCACTGTAATATTTCTTCTTTGAAGACTACGTTTGAGCCAACTACCTTGAGAGTAATAAATAATAAAGATAGAGCTTGTTACACCCAAGTAATTGGATAAATACGCAAGGATTCAAAGACACTAGATGATGGTACAAATAAAATATAAACAATACGTAATACACCAATACCTAACATCGTAATGATCATTGGATAAATGACATCACCACAAGCACGTGTCGCAGCAACATAAATCTCTAGGAATACAAAGACTGGCCAGAATACACATAACTGACGAATCATCTGTACACAGATATCGATTACTTCCGTATCTTGTGTAAATAAACTACAGATATAATCCCCATGGAAGTATAGGAGTGCAGTAATAATCAATGAACCAACTGTATAAATACCTATCGCATTCCATACACCCTGCTTCATACGCTTAATCTTACCTGACCAAAGTTTTGTCCAATAAATGTCAGTGTTGCGGTACCAAGTGCACCAGAGTAATTCCAGAACAGCGCATCAATCTTACCAAAAGCAGTATACGCAGCGACAGTATTTGTTCCGTAACTATTAACAGTTGCTTGTACAAAGAGATTTGCGAAACTATATAACGCACCTTGGATACCATTTGGTAAACCAATCACTAGAATCTGCTTTAGAATATGCATATCACATTTTAAATTACGAATATTAAAGTAATATGCACTATCTTCCGCTGCCAAGATATACAACGTTAATACACCACTTACAACCTGCGATATAACAGTCGCAATCGCTACACCTGCCACATCCCAATGGAAGAAAACTACAAATAATACGTCTAATACGATATTAGTAATACATGCAGCTACCAAGAAGTATAATGGTCGCTTGGAGTCACCAACCGCACGTAAGATACCAGCACCAGTGTTATAGATCATTGTCGGAATCATACCCAACATATAGATACGCATATACAGTACAGAATAATCCATGATGTCTGCAGGTACATTCAATGTATTCATTGCCCATGGCGTAAAAACAATGCCAATTACCGTAAAGATTGCACCAATAAATACACTTGAACTCATCGCTGTCTGTACAGCCTTCTTAACAGAAGAATAATCATTACTACCATACGCTTGCGCAATAACAACTGTCGCACCACTCGATAAAGCCTACGATCAAATTAACAAGCAATCCGATTACTACACCAGTAGATCCACCTACTGCCGCTAAAAGCTTCCTTACCAACATAGTTACCTACAACCATCGCATCAGCTGTGTTATATAGCTGTTGAAAGATAGAACCGAACATAATCGGGACAAAAGAACAGTAAAATTTCTTTCCAAATAATTCCATTTAACATGTCAGTTTGTCTTTGTTTAAACATCTTCAGTTCTCCTTTCGCAATGTAGAAAAGTATATCAGAAAATAAAGAAAAAAAGTGATGAACAAATATCTCATTCATCACAAAAATTAATATTTGTAACTCAATTTATCTAAACATTGAATTATTTCAAGCCTACCGGTTCTTCACCATGTAGTTTTTCCTTCTAGGAAATGCTTACGACATAAGGCAATATAATCATCATTTGCGCCTAATAATACCTGTGTACCAACACGCACAATCCCATGTTCATTATAGCGTGCATTACAAGTTGCTTTCTTACCACACCAACATACCGTTTTTACTTCATGTAGTTCATCCGCAATCACAAGTAAACGTTCACTACCTTCAAATAAATTTAACTGGAAGTCAGAACGTAATCCATAACATAATACTGGAACTTTTAAATAATCAACGATATGTGCTAAGAAGTCGATTTGTTCGCGTTTTGCAAACTGTATTTCATCTACGATAATTGCATCGTATGTACGTAGCTCTTCTTCATTCATCGCACAGATATCAGACAACAAGACTACATTCTCTTTCTAAACCAATACGAGACCAAATGACATTCTTTCCATCACGTGTATCAATATTTGTTTTTGCCAGAATAGTTTTCTGACCACGCTCACGATAGTTATAATCAGCCATAAGTGCATTCGCTGTCTTTGAGCTTCCCATCGCTCCGTAATAAAAATATAGTTTTGCCATACTCTCTCCTATGAATGTGTTAATTGTTCTTCAATCTCTTGATTGATAAATGTAATACGTCCGAATAATTCTCTAGCGGACATGCGTTTGCACCTGTGTGCGAAAGTGCGTTTTGAATCAAACCATCAGAACTTGCGACAGTAATATCATAGTCTTTCTGATGATCTGCCACAAAGCGTTCAATATACGCATCTGCCGTTAAATTACTAGATGTGTACACGACTTCCATGTCCTTACGTGAATATATTGTACCAAGATTATCTTTGACTTTATAGCCATCAAATACAACAATCATCTTTTCACCTGTAAAAGCTTGATAGTTGAATAAAATATCTAATAATTTTTCACGTGAGATTGCAAGTTCTTCCTCTTTATATTCTTTAAAAGATATCCAGCTAAATATCATGTTGTAGCCATCTACCACAAGACAAGCTGGTAAGTGTTTGATTGCTTTTGGTTTTTCTTCCTTAGGTTTCTTTTTGACAGGATTGCTTTGTTTATTAAAGTTGCGATTGTTAGAAGTTGAGCGTTCGAAAATACGTTTTAATTCATCCTCTTCAATTTGATATGTACGATGCGCAGTTGAAATGGACTCTACCTTCTCCTCCACAATATCCATATATTCATCTGCTTTATCCCAAGTCACTGTAAAGCCACTACCATTTGCACAGAATACAGAAGATGAAGGATTACGCATATCCATCTCAGGATCATAACCAATTTGAGCCACAATTTCATCTGTATCTTGACATACATCATAACCATCTGGTTGAAAGGAAAATCTTCCTTGCCCTTTGCTATAAGCATTGACTTCATTTTGATAGTGGGCAAGTAAACGAATACAACCACGGCCAACAATAACACTACGACTATCTACACTATCCTGTATTTCAAACTGTGCCTTTTTGCTTTCTAAATCAAATAATGCTTTTTGATAAGGATTCACTAGGTACAGTTAATTCAAACCATACATACGGCTCTAAGAATTGATGATGTTTTTCATCAGTGCTTGTCGTACTGCACGCGAAGCAACCTGTCTAAAATCTCCACCTTCGGTATGTTTTTAAATGACCCTTTCCAGCAATTAAAGTAATCTTTACATCCGTCAGTTCGCTACCAGTTAGTACCCCACGATGTTTCTTTGTGCGTAGCGCACTCAGTATGTACATTTTGCCAGTTAAAGGATAATTGATCAGAACCCGTTTCATTGGCAATCACAATTCCCTTTCCTCTTTCAAGAGGATCTAGTCTAACTTGTACTTCAGCGTAATGGCGTAATGGTTCAAAGTGACCTGCACCCTTTACAGTTTCTCAATCGTTTCACGATAAAGTATCCTGCCTGTACTGAAGCCTACTGAAACTCCACAACGAATAAGGATTCTCTTCTGCAAGACTTCCATCTGCATTTCACCCATGATATGTACATAAATCTGCCCAGTTTCACTTTGGATATCCATTTCAAGTGCAGGATCTTCTTCACTAATTTCACGACAAGCCGTCGTAAGTACAAGTAAATCTGTACCCCTAGGATAAACCAAACGATAATCCATATATGCACTTAACATTGGTTGTTTTTGTGTCTCTTCAAAGCCTAAACCATCACCTGCTTCTAAGTGTTCTAAACCCTTCAATGCCACAACCATACCAGGATAGGCTTCCTCTAGCATACTGAAACTTTTGAGCCATGATAAAGGCGAATCTGATCTACCTTTTCATCCTCATCGAGTTTTTGCTTGGCATGCAATATACCACCCGTAATCTTTACATGTGTTAAACGTGTATGATTCTCTGCCATGGTAATCTTATAAACTCTTGCTCCAAAATCCTCAGGATAGTTTCTATCAACTGAAAATTGAGAAATACCCTCTAACAATGTATCAATACCTTGCACCTTTAATGCAGAGCCAAAGAATACAGGAAAAGAAACTACGATGATAGAAACCATCTACAATCTCTTCTGCTGTCAAAGAACCCTTGCTTTTCATACTGTTCTAAGAGCACATCGCTAGAAAAAGCATATTTCCTCCATCTTATCATCGTTCAACCAATCGATACAATTACTAGATAGTTTAGAATGAATATCAGCTAAGTAACTTTTTCATGACTAAAATAACTAATATCCATCTTGTTAACAAAGACTATAGTTGGAATATGATAATACTCTAAAGCACTTCCATATTGTTTCACTATATTGCTGTACACCATCTTGTCCATTAATCAATACAATTGCCATATCTAAAACGGACAAAGTTCTTTTTCCATCTCAGAGGAAAAATCCGCATGCCCTGGTGTATCGATGATATATACTTCAATATCTTTATAAACAAAGTGAGCCTCTTTGGAATAGATTGTAATCCCGATTTCTTTCTTGTTCATCAAAATCATGAATCGCGATGATCACCCTACCTAATGCTGCAATTGCACCTGTTTGATAAAGGATACTCTCTATTAATGTCGTCTTTCCAGCATCTACATGCGCTGGGATACCGATAACTGTTCGTTTGTTTGACCCATGCTTGTATTATACCAGTTTGAAATACGCATAGAAAACCTAATCTGCAGAATTCTCTTTTTCAAGTATAATGATAAAAATGGAGGTACCTTATGCAACATTATGATAATTTATTAAACCTCAGTTGCGATACAATGATTGCAACTGAAAAAGATGGCTATTACAGCTTTGAAGACACTGTATTCTATGGTGAAAAAGGTGGTATGCCAGGAGATAAAGGAACAATTAACGGCCTAGAAGTCATTGATTTAAAATGGGAAGATGATATCCTCTATCACAAAGTAGATGGTATTTTTAGAAAACCCTATTCACATGAGTCGATAAAGAAACACGTATCATTAATACTACTGTACAGAGTGCATATCATCTACTAGATGGCTATTATGGCAAGATGGGACTCTATATCGTTGCGATTGGTGTAACATCACCTGAAAATCAATGGTATGAAGTTAACAGTAAAGACCTAGATGAAAAACATCTAGAAGAAGTACAGAACTTCATGAATGATACCCTGCTACAAGATATTCCAGCAGAGTTTACATACTACAAAGGCAGCGAATATCCAAATCCAAAATACGCAAATCATGATGAAGTAAGAGTCGTAACGTTTGGCGATATCGACTCTCAACCATGTGGAACTCCACACGTCAATAATGTCAATCAAATTGGTAGTTTTATCATCCTAGGTAGCGAAAAAGACATCACGTGGTACACGTATCTATACAACCGTTAGTTGGGCAACAAATATTAAGTTGAAGAAGTACTATAACTTAATCCAAGAATTGCGTAAAACCCTCAATGGTAAAGAAGATGATATCCTAGAAAACATCCAAAGTTTACGCAACACAAATAAGGTCTATAAAAAAACAAATTGATGATCTTCAAAAAGTATTAACAACCTATAAGGTACAAGAAATTCTTCAAATGGAAGATAACGTACTAGTATGATGTTGTGGATGTTAGTCTATTACGTCCAGTATCACAAAGCTCTACTAAATGAAGTATCTTCCACAAAAATCTTGATTACAACTACTGAAGAAATAACTGATTTCTCAATCATTTCACCAGAAAGTAAAAGCAAGAGATATCTACGCAGCTATACAAGAATCATTAGAAGCAAGCGGTGGTGGCTCCCCAAAGATAGTTACCGCACGCTCATCTAAGCTAAAACATGCAGTATAGATTTACTAAGAAATATATCAAATTGCAAAATATATAAATTAAACCAACATCAAATTCTATTGTTAATCTGATGTTGGTTTTAATCATAATATTATTTCTTTTTGTTCTTAACTAATTTAGGTCGAATAGTCATTCTCTAATAACATTACATTCCTTTAGATATTGCATACTTCTCATAGAAACACTATAAATATCAGTATCTAAATATGTTTTGAAACTTATACTATTTTTGAAATAATGTTGGAACAAGCGATGATTGATAATTCAAAAATAATTTTTGGACATTGTTCTTCAAGTAGAGGTTGATAAGTCGGAATACACTTCTTTATTAATAATATCTTCAGCTGAATATGGAATTAACTTGCCATTTGGATAAACAAAAATATGATTATTAAAATCTATATCTACGATACGCTCCATGAATATCCCCTGCCACCGATAGACTGAATATACGTAGAGACTTTCCTTTGAAGTTCATAATATTCATTATATGGTTTTAAAACAATATCTATCTGCTTATCCATATTAGTATAGTAATATTCTGGCTCATAATCAGTTCATTATCGCTGTTCCACCGAAGGGCTACGATAGTTATTATTATATTTATTCATAAATAGATGAGAATCCATTCTTCTTAATCATAATGACTGGTAAATCAGAATTATAATTAACAGTAATATCTTTCTCTATTAAAATTCCAATAAGCTATCGGCGAAATTTTATAAATTCCATCTTTATAGTTTTCAAATGTATCGTATCTACCACAGAAATTGAAATGATTTAAATTAAATGTCTTTTTCTTTATAACCAATTTGATTATCCGCGAATATATGATCGTCCAAATCATTTTTATAATAATTTCGGTGCGTATGACCATGTGAGATATATCCAATTCTTATTATCTTTTGACCAATCAGACTTTGGCATATGAGTAGCTATTACAACTTGATGTGAAGAGATAGCTTTATTTAATTTCTTATAAAGTTTATCTATTCTCTTTGATTCAAGGATTTCTTCTTTTTCTTGTTAAAGAGTCGTGATAAATACCATTAGTCGCATTAAATTCTTTATTTAACCCAGCAAAACCAATTCCACTCAAAAAGATTACTAGACGACTATTTCTTATAGCTTTCTGTATCTCTGTATTACTCATTTTAAGTAATTTAGATTCCAGTATCTTATTAAACGATGTTTGCACAGTATTCACCATCTTTTATCACTAACATACTATTATCCAATAACTCAATATTTAATTTTTACATAATCTTTTATATTTATTCAATTGAACTCGATAGTTTGAATACCATAATTCATGATTACCTAAAAACAAGTATTATATTTTTAGATTTGAATTTATCCGATAATACTTCTAAAAAGTATTTATTAATCTCGTACTGAAGAAGAAATATCTCCTAGAATAAAAGTGGCGAATATTTAGAATGTACATAAGAATCGATATCATCTTCCTCTTCGTCTGTACTCCCATATATTGATGTATATAATTCATCAACTTTCTCTCTATATAGATCGGTATCTCATAATCATAACTTAGAGGAAGACTGTTAATTTTTATGGTCTAAATGCAAATCTGATATATAGTAAGCAAAGTAATCAGAAAAATAATCAAAATTGTATAACTCAGGAAGCTTGGATTGTGGATTATATAATTCCAAACTTTTGTTTGATAAATTATTTAACAGATTTCTTGTATAATAATTAGGATCGTCATACAGGGCATTATCAAGATTATATTCTTCTAAATTAACTCCATTCAAATTATAACCTCGCAAGTCTGAGTTAGATAAATCATTATTTAAATATTGGGAAAACTCTGTAAATGTATCGAACCATTCAGTTCTACTGTACTCTATAAACTTACCATCTTCAGATACATATGAGTAAAAACACTAAAATAATGATTAATTAAATTATTATTTTCAAAATGTTTTTGGATGAAACTTTTTGCACAAATAATTTCATCTACCGCAATTGCATTTGGATATAAATGAATATCTTTTGACGTAATACATATGCACCTTTAAAATTTAATTCCATTCTAGCTGATTTAGGAACTGGGACATTTATTAAATTAACTCCAATCAAACTATTATTATTTTGCCCTATAAAAATCTCTAATACTTCTAAATGATAATAGCTCGTATGTACTGTAAAAACCTAACTCCATTAACAAAAAGTATTTTCTAATATAATATCTTTTTCGGATTGAGAATAATATATAGAATCCTGTTCAGGTTTTACTTCAAGTTTTTCCTAATAACTGCTTTGTTAATTCTTCTCCCCAATATTTAGATTTGGATAAATACAATAATCCATCATCTCCAAATGTTATCGCTACTTTCATGCAATGATGAAAACGTAGACAGTAAATTGGTAATTTTTAAAATATCAATATCTCCAGTTGTAATTAGATAAGCTAATATATCCCCAGAATATTTATCCCAATTAGTTCTAATATAGTTTTTGTATTGATGTTTTTGTTTTGCTTCTAATACAAAATTAACTATCGTTTTTAAATCAATAGAATTTTTCATAATTACCTCACATAGATAACTTCTTTACTATAATCTATCATTTATTTTTGCACAGTACCTATATTATTATAAAAAGAGCGCTTATAAACCAAACGCTCTTAATTTTATTTTTCCTAATGATGTGACAATCACATCTGCTAACTTTTCAATTTCAGCTAAGCTATCTTCCTTAACAGCAGACTTTACAGTAACCTTTGGCTCAAGAATCACTGTATTCTTCCAAGTGGAAATTTGTTTTTCCATAAGAAGTTTTGCAGTTGGAACCCAAGAACCATTTTCAATTAAGCCAACTGTACGATTTGCTAGACTATGATTCTTAATTTCAGACAACAGGTGTTGTACTGTATCAAATATTTCAGCGTTATAAGATGCAGCCGCAAATACTAGTGTAGAGTATTGGAACGCTGTCGATAACATGATTGATAAATCTGTCTTGGATGTATCAAATACCTTTACGTTGTGAATGCCCTTCTCTGCAAGTTTCATCGCTAAGATATCAGCTGCAAGCGCTGTATTGTTATACACAGAACCATAGAATATCGCAACAGAATTTACCTCATAACTATACTGAAGTCCACTTATCATAAAGACTAATAATCTTATCAAAATCCTTGCGCCAAATATGTGCATGTAAAGGACAGATCATTTCAATTTCAAGGTTACGAACCTTTTTTTAATACTGCAGATGCCTGCATGCCATACTTACCAACGATACAGGTATAGTAGCGTCTACATTCATCCTTCCAATCGTGCTCCCAATCAACTTCATCCGCAAACACATTACCGCTCATTGCACCAAAGCAACCAAACACGTCTGCACTAAATAATACCTTTGCTGTTTCATCATAGGTCACAATGACTTCTGGCCAATGTACCATTGGTGCAGTCATGAATTTCAAATTATGCTTACCAAGGCACAATGTATCATTTTCTTTTACGACGATAGAACGACTATCGGTTTCAAAACGATAGAACTGATTCATCATTCTGAATGCCTGCAAAGAACCTATTAATTTCATATCTGGATACATCTGAACAAGCTGTGGAATAATCGCACAATGGTCAGGCTCCATGTGGTTAACAATCATATAGTCTAATGCTCTACCCTGCAAAGCATATTCCAAGTTATCAAAGAATTGCTGCGCTACATTATAATCAATTCCATCTACTAGACATGTCTTTTCATCTAGAATTAAGTAGTTATTGTATGACATTCCTGCAGGAACACTATACGTATTTTCGAACTTTTCAAGGCGTCTATCAGAGCACCTAGCCAATAAATATCATCATGAATCTTTCTAACGTTATACATAATATTTTTCTCCGACAATTAGTATATAACTTTTAAGATAAAAATTGTAAAAAAATACTATCTCACAAAAAGATACAGATTACTCTGTACCTAGCTTATTTTGTGCGAAATCCTGCGATACCAAAGGCACCAGGTCCACCATGTGTAGTAATAACACCACCACACTGTGACCAACGAACCTTTTCAACACCCTGGTTATGAAGATACTCTTCTACTTCTGGCTTCAATCCTTCTTCAAAGCCAACTGTAGTACAGCACCATACTTCATCCTTGGCAATTGCGTTATTTACAAAGGAAGTCATCCATCATCTTGTAGATGACACGATTCATCTTACCACGATAGTTCTTACCAGCAACTAGACGACCATCCTTTGCTTCAATGCATGGATGTAAGAGTAATACACCTGCTAATAAAGCTTTTGCATTGCTGACTCTTCCACCAGCCACTAAGAACGCTAATGTCTTAGGAATAAATGACATGTGACCTCTAGCAATCAAGTCATTTGCAGCACTTACCGCCTCATCAATTCCCCATTCAGGGTGTTCACGTAATAATTCAGCCATACGAACTAATACTTGACCCTGACCAATAGAATATAACTTTGTATCGATTGCTGTGATGTAATCACGATTCTCCCATTACAATCTGCGCACAACCATACGCACAAGTTGTGACAGAAGAATATGCAAGATATAAGATATGCGCTTCTGGATGATCGCATGAATACGATCGAAAATGTAATCAAAAGTCAACGATTGTAGAGCCACTTGTCTTTGGAATCTTTAAAATTCTTTTCGAAATAATCAATGATGTTAGATGCTGGGAAAGTTCCATCATCCTTAGTTTCACCATCAAAAGTAACGTGCATTGGCACAATATAGATACCCTCTTTTTCGGCTATATCCTTTTGGAATATCTGCGCCTGATTCGGCTACTAGTACAACTTTCATTAAGCTGTTCTCCTTTATTTATCGTATATATATCATACCAAAGAATACATATAGAGTGTATTGATATGAAATCATTTAGTTATTTTTTCATCGTAGACCCTAGCGTCATTCAGCATTGATTCTAGACGTTTTAACTCATCATCAAGCATTTGTTTCCCTGTATCTGTGATAAGATACCATTTCTTACGATTCTCTTCTCTTGTTTTCTCAATAATTTCGTTATCCTCAAATTTTTGCAACATCGCATACAAAGTACCTGGCCCAATGGAAACTCTACCATTGGAGATAACACTTACCATAGTCATGATATCAATTCCACATACTTCTTTCTGCAAGCATAGGAGAATATAAAAACATCGGTTCTGTTAATGTTTGAAACTGTGCACGTGCCATATCATTTCACTATCTTTCCGATAACTGTATCTATCTGTTGTTGAGTTAACTCTTGTGAATACCTAAGTTCAATCAACTCATTTTCACAGGCAACAACATACACATAGTCATCAAATTCCTTATAAACAATCGCTGATTTTTGTTTCCAAAGTTCGTTGATATCGGTTGCCTTCATACCTGAAGATAAATATAAATATTGTTTATGAATCAACCAAGGAGAAGATGAATGATAAATCGTATACGATAGAACTTCTTGTGCTGCATCTCCTTGTGAGATTACGTACTCCGTCCATTCAACAAATAGACCCTTCTGCTTTGTAAAAGTTCCATGTGTAATCGTTTGATTATCGACATCAATATCAACAAGTTGTAATGGAAAATCATCTGTTGATGCTGCCTTAAGATTAGCCTGCTTCTGTCCATACAACACCATCATGATTACATAGAATATAAATATCGTAATTCCCATAATCGCCATATAACCAGATGAGCCATATTTCCTACAAAAAGAATTTTTTTGCAAGCAGAAAAACACACAATACACAACAACACCAATCAATGGACTTATCAAAAAGGCCACAATAAGATTTTTAAAAGATAGAGTAGAAATAACAATCGTAAATACGAAATAAAATAATGATCTTGGTTGAAAAATACATTTGTTTTTATTTGGATTCCCTAAATATAATTCACCATGTACTTTCATATTTACTACGCAATAATTGATATATTTTCTTATCGTGAAAGTACAGAAAAAAATGGTGAAAGTATGAAAAGAAACCAACCAAGCTCAATTATAAGATTTCTGTATTCCAGAAGTTCAAAAATATTAGGATTGAGTAAAACCGAGTTAATAATATAAATAGCGAACAAAGGTAATACTATTCGAGCAAATTTTTAAATCATCTTTCCTTACCGCAAACGCATTATCAAGTTTTTCTTCTTTTGTTGCGATATCTATAGCATCTTCTTTCACTTTACAGAAAATAATCCAGCGCTGATAGGCGTCAATATATTGCCATCCAGCCTCTTTACAATAACCCTAAAAGTCCTCAGAATTTGGATTTAAACCTTGATCTTCCTCTTGTTGCTCGTTAAAGACATAAGCATCATACGTAATATCTTTTTGGCTCTCCTTTTTCAAATTTTTAGTCCCAAATCCAAATCCTTTAAAATGGTATCCCTGTAATGACATTTCATGAAGATAACTAGCAAATGCATCTGATTCAAAAATAATTATAATAGACAAACTTATGAATCATATTTCCTCCTAAAATATCGAGTGTCGATATTCATCTATCTAAAATATAATATCGAGTATCGATATTGTCAAGTGAAAATAAAAATCACCCCCTACGCAGAGATGATTTCATCTAATGTTACATCATGTGGTTCTACATCTATTTGATCAACTTCTTGTTCCTGAAATGCAACTCCTATTCTATTTCCACAATTCATTAGAACTGAATCATAGTACCCTTTCCCATATCCTGTACGATGATTTTTTGAATCGTAACTACTCAATGGGACAACCATCATATTAATCTCTTGTACTGGAATCATAGCCATAGACTTTGGCTCTAGTAATCCAAAATGTACTGGCATTAAATCATGATAGGAATCTATTCTATAAAACTGTAAGGTTTTTCCTACCACCTTTGGAACACATACTGTAATATTGTTCGCAAAACAAAAATTCAAGAATTTCCGATGTATCTAATTCATCTTTGACAGAAACATAACATCCTATAATCATGCCTGCATGTATCCTCGAGATTATCTCTTGGCATACCGCATGACTTTTCTCTCTACGTTCTTTCAAAGATAAGAAAGCACGTGCTTGTAATCCTTTCGCACGTGCAATGTTTTTATCCAACGGATCCACTCATATCCAGTTTCATCAACTGGTTCAATTCTACTGCGTATTCCATCGGTAATTCTCTTGTAAACGGCTCTAGGAATCCCATGACAATCATTTCTGTTGCTTGTTCTTCGCTTAAACCACGTGACATCAAATAGAATAATTGATCTTCAGAAATCTTGGAAACTTTCGCTTCGTGTTCAATCGTAGAGGAGTTATTCATATTTGAGTTTGTAGGAATCGTATCACTCTTAGAGATATTGTCTAAAATTAATGTATCACATTCAATGTGGGCCTTTGAGTTTCTCGCAGCTGGTGTAAAGTGTACTTCATCTCGGAAGTTTGTTACACCACCATTACGTGATACTGACTTAGAAATAATAGAGGAACGTGTATTAGGAGCAGCGTGAATCATCTTAGAACCTGTATCCTGGAACTGACCCTTTGAACCTACACCAATTGAGATACAAAGACCAGTTGCACCTTCTCCTGCAAGAATGCATGATGGATACTTTCATAGAAATTCTAGAACCGATATTACCATCGATCCATTCCATTGTTCCACCAGCATCAACTCTTGCACGCTTTGTTACTAAGTTTAAGATATTGCCTGACCAGTTTTGTACAGATGAATAACGACACTTCGCATTCTTACCAACATACACTTCAACGACTGCCGCATGTAATGAGTCCTTTGGAATATTGTGGTGCTGTACAACCTTCTACATAGGAACATTCAGCACCATCATCAACGATGATGATTGTTCTTTCAAACTGTCCCATGGATTCAGAGTTAATACGGAAATAAGACTGTAATGGTTTTTCTAACTTGACACCCTTAGGTACATAAATAAAACTACCACCAGACCATACTGCACTATTTAATGCTGATAACTTGTTATCACCAGCACTAACAATCTTTCCAAAGTATTGCTTAAAGATTTCCGGATGTTCCTTTAATGCAGAGTCAATATCTAAGAAGATAACACCCTTCTCCTCGACTTCCTTTAACATGTTGTGATATACAGCTTCTGATTCATATTGTGTAGTTACACCTGCCAAGAACTTGCGTTCTGCTTCAGGAATACCTAATTTTTCAAATGTATTCTTTACTTCTTCAGGAACTTCTTCCCAACTCTTTTCTGTTTCTTGATGATACCTTACGATAGTATGTAAAATCTTGGAAATCAATTTCACTTAAATCTGGTCCCCACTTTGGCATAGGCTTCTTCATAAAGATGTTATAAGCCTCTACACGTTTTTCAGTCATCCATTCAGGTTCATGCTTGTATGCTGAAATCTGTCTTACAACTTCTTCTGAAATACCCTTACCAGTATCTATGATGGACTTCACGTCATCATGGAAACCATATTTATAATCATCCTGGGAAGAAAGAACTGCTTCATCTTCTGAAGTTAGCTTAATCTGTTCGCTCATTTCTTACCCTCACTTTCATCAATCATTTGTTCAATCGCATCCCAACCGATGGTTGCACATTTAATACGATTGGCTTGTTTATAAACATTCTTCAACGCAACTGCCTCTTGTAAAAGTTCCGGATCGTATAGTTTGTTCGTTAATCATCGCAAAAATAATTCTGAATGATTACACGTGCCTCTTCCAATGTCTTTCCTTTTAATAAGTCTGTCATCATTGAAGTACTCGCTGTTGAAATTGTACAAGCAACACCTTCAAAGCGAATATCCTGAATTACACCATCCTTGATATCGGACTGCACCGTAATATCGTCAATACAGCTATCTGAAGCCATATGAACAGATAAGTAACGATCGTCTTTTACCAACTTATGATTATGTGGATATTGATAATGATCCATGATTAACTCACGGAGTATCTGGGGATCATTAATAAAACTTTCTACTTCACTCATTGTTTGTACTCCTTTAGAAGAAGATGCCTACTGCATTTTCTAAACTAATGTTTTTAGCAACCTCAATAAAACGATCTACTTCTTCTTTTGTATTGTAAAAATATAGCGATGCACGAATTGTTTGATCCGTACCAATTACTTCATGTAACACCTTAGCACAATGATTGCCAGAACGTACCGCAATATGATTTGCGCCTAGATAGCCAGCCGCATCCTGTGCAAATACTCCTTTCGCATTAAATGTAATAGGTCCAGAAGTATTATTTGGGTTATAGAATTCGATGTTATCTAATTCTTTTAACTTTTCTGCAAAGTATGCACGTAGTTCTTTTTCATATGCACTGATATTTTCCATACCAATGGACATTAGATATTCTGCTGCAGCACCTAAACCGATAACACCTTCAATGTTTGGTGTACCCGCTTCAAACTTAATAGGTGCATTCTTTAAAATGACATCTGCATCTGAAGTAAAGCGTGCATTCATACCACCACCGAGTAGTAATGGCTCCATACGGTCTAGTAATTCATACTTACCATAAAGAACACCAACACCATCAGGTCCACACATCTTATGTGATGAAAAACCTAAGAAATCAATATCAAGTGCCTTAACATCGATTGGATGATGAGGAACACTTTGTGCCCCATCCACAACCATTAAAGCACCTACTTCATGCGCTAACTGTTGTCATCTCTTGGATTGGTTGTAAAGCACCCATTACATTTGTAACATGCGCTAAAGTAACAACCTTAACATGAGTGTTTAATAACTTCTATATTCATCCAGAATAACCACACCGTGGTTATCTACTGGAATATATTGAATCTTTATACCAAGTTCTTTTTCTAAACGATACCAAGGTAAAAGATTGCTAGCATGTTCATTAAGTGTTGTAAGAATTACATCACCTTTTTTTAACCAACCTTTACCAAGACCATAGGCAATCTGGTTTAATGTCGCTGTAATATTTGCAGTGAATGCGACTTCACGAGGTTGACAATTGATAAATCTAGCAATAATCTTGCGTGTATTATCATATGCACGGTCTGCTTTGATTGCAGTCTCATAATCACCACGTTCTACATTTGATGTAAAAGTGGCGGTAGAAATTACAGATTGCATCAATTACAGCCTTTGGTTTTATATGTTGTCGCACCATTGTCTAAATAAATTAACTCTGGATGATTTACAATCATCGGAAAATCTTGACGAATCTTTTCTACATCAATCATAAGTTTGCTAGCTTCGCCTCCATTTCTGCACGAAGTTCCTGCTGGAGAGTTTCATTACTTAAAAATTGTGTAATTGGATACATATAACCAGAACTAATCAATGATGTACATTGACGTTGATCTAAACCACGTGATTGTAGATAGTACAACTGCTCACGGTCAATTCTACCAATTGTTAAAGCATGACTTGCCTGAACATCATTTTCATCAATTAATAGTTCAGGAATCACAGTGGAACTCTGTCCATCATCAAAGCACATTACACGTGACTTCTGATGACTTTCTGAACGAGAAGCACCTTTTACAATCTTACCAATCGCATCGATAAATAACTTACCACCCTTTAATACAACCGCAAAGTTATCAATATTCGCTAATGTATGTTGAGCAAAATTTACAACGTTCTGTTTGTAATTCTTATCAGATGCTACAGTGATGAAGAAACTAAATGACCATAGCACCAGGCTCTCTTAAAGCCATGTATGTATTACGCTTTACTGGGTATGGATTCACTTCACAATGAGCAACCTCAACATTAGCATTACGTAATACTTCATGCGTTTCATCAATCTCAATCATATGTTCATTGTCATTCCAGAACAGATATTTAACTTGTGCATCAGCGTAAGCAAATGTACGAATACGTAATTTACCGCAGTTTTTGATACGTACAAATACTTCATATTCGCCCGCATCTGCACTAAAAGTTAATTCAATATCACGCTCAGTATCAATTTCAAACTGACTGAAAGCATCACGTAATTGAATATCTGTATCTACATGAATCAGTTTCCATTACTTTTTAGCCTCTGCTTCTGCGGCAGTACGAACGGCACAACTTCCAATCGTATTTGCTGGACGACGAGCAACCTTCTTTTCATGAGGTGCTTCAATACCATACTCAGCATAAATCCAATCATAACCTTCTGTATCAATCTTACGCGCTAATTGACCATCACCTTCAAGTACAACTTTTCCATCTACTAATACGTGTGTATATTGAGGTTCAATTAATTCGAAGAAACGATCATAGTGAGAAACAATCATTAATGACATGCCTGTTTCTGCACGTAGATTGTTGATAGCATTCGCTACAATATGCATCGCATCAACGTCTAAACCCGAGTCAATTTCATCTAACATTGATAAGGATGGACGTAACATCTCCATCTGCACAATTTCATTTCTCTTCTTTTTCACCCACCAGAGAATCCTTCATTTAAGAAGCGGTGAGCAAGATCTTTCTTTCATCTGTAAGTCTTGGATAGTCTTTTTCCATAGACTTAATAAATGTAAATAATGGAACTGGAGACTCACGACGTACATTCATTGCAGCACGTAAAAAGTCACTGTTTGTAACACCTGGAATTTCTTGAGGATACTGCATTGCTAGGAATAAACCAGCAACACTTCTCTCATTTACAGGCATCGCCAATACATCTTTTTCCATCATATGTAATAGAACCCTTTGTAACAGTATATACAGGATTACCCATAATCGCTGCGAGCAATGTTGATTTACCATTACCATTTGGGCCCATTAAGGCGTGAACCCTCATTTTCTCCTATTGTGAGGTTAACACCCTTTTAAAATTTCTTTATCCTCCACTGATACGTGGAGATCTCTAATCTCTAAAGTTTTCACACAATCACCTTCATTCCGCTACTTATTGTAACATCTTCCAGCAAATTCTTGGGATTATACTATCTCACTTGTGAAAATTTCTTATATTGTGATTCTTCACACAAAGTTCAGTGAATGAAAATTGCATTTACATCGCTTTTACACTATAATAAATAAGCGTTTTTACGTATAAATACTTTAGGAGGTATTATGGGCAAATTCTTGAAAAAGAACTGGTTTGTAATGTTAGTGGTAGCAATCTTCCTTGCTATCAGTGTGTATTACATTTACGATACAAACAAAGGAAAAATTAAAAGGTAAACAAACAAATGGAGAAGATGTCGTTTATTCTATTGATGATAACGATACAACTGCTTCCGAATTCTATGAAACACTATTTAAAACAAATGGTTCAAATGCTCAATTGACATTGTTCAAACGTGCAGTAGCCGATGCTAGTATTTCTACAACAAATGAAATCAAAGATGCTGCTGCTAAGCAAGCTGAATCTATTATCGCTAACTATAAGAATTCTTATGGTGCAAACTATGAAGCTAAGTTACTCACAGATATGGCATCAACTGGTTATACAGATTTAGAAGAATACTTAATTCAACAACAGAAAGTAAACCAGTTAACAGCTGAATACGCAAAAGAACATTTCGATGAACTAAAGATTCGTCAAGTATCTTACATCTTGATTAAGTTCACAGATAGAAACAATCCTACTGCTGAACCTACAGAAGATGAAGCAGCTAGAATGAAAGCTGTCGATGATGAATTAGCAGCTGGTGATGATTTCGCTACAGTCGCTTCCAAGCACAGTGAAGATACATCAACATCTGTTAACGGTGGTGTATTAGGTGTTATCGATAAGAATACATCCACATTGGATGCTGCATTCTTAGAAGCTTCCCTCGCCCTCAATGAAGGTGAAGTAAGTAAGTGGGTACGTTCTTCAAACTTTGGTTACTTCAGAATTATTGCTAACGCAACAACACAAGCTAAGTTAGAAGAAGTTGCTGGAGATAACCCATACTTAACATTAGTTCAAAACTACGATACAACTCTTTCAAACCAAGCTCTTTGGGCTAAGGCTCAAGAATTAGGTATTGATTTCAAGGGTAATACAGAGCTTGAAAACTCTATCAAGAAAGCTATGGGTATTAATACAGAAAGTGAGGAAACAAAATAATGACAAAGTTTAAGAAACTTACTGCCGTTGTTTGTACTGCTATCCTCTTATCTGGATTAGCTGGATGTTCTGATGCAGTTGCAAAATTAAAAGATAGCAACGAAGTACTCTTCTCTATCGGTAAGAAGAATATTACTAAAGGTGATGTTTTCACATTAATGAAGCAAAATGCTGGTGCTACTACTGCTGTTAACGAAGCAAGTAAAGCAATTGCTCAAGCAGAAATTGAAGTTACAGAAAAGATGGAAAAAGAAGCACAACAAAGCCTTGCAAACTACAAGGCAATGTATGGTGATACATTTGCCACTTACATGAAGAATAACAATTTAGATGAAGATTCATACCTTAAGGAATACCTCATCCCTTCTCTACAGGCAAAAGAATTAACAAAGAAGTATATCGATGAAAACTTTGATTCTCTAGTAGATACATACAAACCAGTTAAGGCTACAATCTTAACATTTGGAGCACAAGCAGATGCTGATGCAGCATTAGCTGAATTAAAAGGTGGCAATACTGATTTTGCAGCAGTATCAACTGCACACAATGGAACAGGTACACCTGTATCACAGATTTACACAACTGAATCATCTGACTTAGATGCATTAGTTCGTACTATCATCACTTCAAACTCTCCAAGTGATCGCTGGACAGAGTCACCTGCTAGTGATGGAGCAAAGTTCTATGTTATCAAGGTGGATGAAAATGATGCTTCAAAGATTAAGGATGATGTTTATACAGCTCTACAGAAGATTAATCAAGTCTCTGCAGATGCATCTACATACTTCTTCAAGAAGCATAACTTCCACATCTATGATAAGACTATCTACGATGCTATTAAGGACAAGTATCCAGATATTCTAGTACAAGATATGAAATAAAAAGTCGCAAAATCATGCGACTTTTACAATATAGATATACAGAAACGAGAGGAAATAATTATGTGTATATTCTACGATATTAACGATCATAAGATCCCATCAAAAGTAGTCTATGAAGATGACAATGTGCTAGCAATACTTGATATCTCACAAGTAACCTACGGACATACAATTGTCATGCCAAAGAAGCATGTAGCAAAACATCCTAGAGGCAGATAGTGAAACGGTAAAACAATGTGCTGAAGTTATCTCTAACTTGTCTAAGAAAAATCATTCGTACCACAAAATGCTGAAGGATGTAATATCCTAAATAACTGTGGTGAAGTGGCAGGACAAACAGTACACCACCTACACTTCCACATCATCCCACGCTACAGCACAGATGATGCGTGTCAATTCATATTCAACAAATCTAAAACACAAGACTTAGATGAAGTACTTAAAAACGATTAAAGAGGCTTGATGACCTCTTTTCATTTTTGTGCTTAGAATTTAATGAATTTGTGTAAAAATGAGTACTATAATTGTAATAAAAACTATGATATATATTAAAAATTCAACAATACCAGATTTCTTCGAGTGATATTCTCTTCTAATAGAACTACTATCAGATGTTTGTATCGATGCATGTCTAGTTAATGTTTGTTGCTTACGAATGCATGCTAGAGGATCTTCTTGTTTTAATATTAAATCGAAGAAATATTCGATTTCATCAATATCTTCTTCCGTACATTCTGAACATTCCGTATTGTGAACTAAATCATTTCGTAATCGACGTTGATATTTTAATCTCGAATAGAAATTTCGCCAATCTGGTTTCGAATTAATTCTAGAAATTACCCTATCCATTTTGATTGATGTATTCTGTAACACCATCTTTGCTTCTAAACATATCTCTACATAATTGATCTAATCTTTTATAAGACTCTAAATAGTCTAATGCACACTCATTCATATTGCCACCTTTAAAATTATAAGTTTTTGTAAATACTATAGATGAATAAATCACTTACGATATATACATTGTCGTAAAGAAAATTATATATCAGCTCAGTATATTAATACAGTACACCATACGAAAAAATCCCCATAATCATGAGGACTTCTTGAATATTAATATGTAAAAATTGTCTTACTTTACATTCAAACGCTTTTAGCATTTGCATCATGTGCTTCATTCTCTAGTGTATCTTGTAATGGTTCTAGTTGCTCGACAGCATATCTACGATTTAAACCACGTAGAATGACTTCATCAGCGATTGCTGGATTTTTTGGTAAAAAGTGGTCCATGCATGTAGGTTGCGATTGTATGTTCATCCATATAACCTTCGTATTCGCCTTTGTATGTATTTCCATGTCCAACTATCACTTTTCCAAATGGATTGGACACAGCTTTGGTTTGACCACCATGATTTTCAAATCCTACAACAGTAACCTCTTTTATCATGAATATTCGCTTTAACAACAATATTACCAATGCAGCGATGATCCCGGTCACTACTTTCTGTATAGTAGTCATAGATACCCAAACCATCAATCTTTTTGACCATCCTGGTCTAAAGTAATATTGACCAAATAATTGATATCCACCACAAATCAATAAGAATGCTGTACCACTTTGCTTTGCCTTTAAAATAGATTCTTTACGTGCTAGTAAATCTTTATAGATAAGTGTCTGCTCTTTATCTGCACCACCACCCAAGAAGAAAATATCATAATCTTCAATATTTCTTTCTTCTTGTAATGTACAAGTATCAACAACGACATCTATCCCACGCTTACTTGCGCGATAACGTAGTGTCTCTATATTTCCTTTATCACCATAAAGGTCCATGAGGTCATGATACATCCATAAAATCTTCAAATCCATGACTATCGTGCCTCCTTCTTTCAAGATACTACGTACAACATGTAAGGCAGTATATGTAGAAAGAATATAACTATCCTTATTAGCTTTATCTAGATACTTGATTACCTCTTCAAAGTTTTTCAATCACTTGAATATGATCTTCTAAGCCTTCATATTTCAAGCGTAAAGCCATATCATAAGCACGTGTTCCTGAACATATAATCGTATGAATATCCTCTTTGTTTAATCGCTCAAAATGTGCATCCCAAATCCAACTGATATCCCTACCGTCTTGATCGTTATCATTCAAGAAGATAGCGATATTCTTATCACCTACTTGACTAACAATGTACTTCATTACTTCATTAGCTCCAGTTGGATTCTTCATCAGATTCAATACAGATGGCTTACTTAGTGCGAACACTTCATTACGACCTTCCTTCATAGAGAATGTCTTAAATACCGTATTCGCTGCTTGTAGATCTAAGCCTAACAAACGCATCACAGTTAATACAACTGCACAGTTATAGATTGCATAGATTGTATTCATAAACGAATGATACTTAATACCATCTACTGTGAAGGTCTGATTCTGGTAATCGATTTCGGAGACATACGTATATGGAGAAATCTTACCGAATTGACAAGATGGACATACAAATCTTCCGATGTGGGAATACTGATAATAGTCATACACTAGGCGTGCACCACAATCTGGACAGAACTTTACCTTCACTAGCTTCGTTGGTAGTCTTTTGTGATACTTCATTTTCGCCAACGGAGAAAAAATGCACCTTTGCTTTCTTTGCATGATTGGCAATACGAACAACGTTAGGGTCATCTCCATTCATGATAAGATCACCTTCAAAGTCTGCTGTTACTTCTTCTATCTTACGAATGATAGTTTCCATCTCTCCTGCTCGATCTAACTGATCGCGGAAAAAGTTATTGACGACAAGTGCTGTTGGTCGTAGTGCTTTAAATTGACGATATAATGTCAATTCATCAACTTCAATTACAGCAACGTCAGCTTTAACATTAAAGTTTGAATCAGAATTGGCCGCTAGTAATGTTGCAATACCTACATTTAAGTTATCCCCACGACTGTTATTAATTACCTTTAAACCTGCTTGCATGGTGATCTTGCAATAAGGTTTGATGTCGTTGTCTTGCCATTTGTCCCTGTCACAAGAATCACATGTTTTGGCATATGGAATTTCTCAATAAAGTGAGGATCCACCTTCAGTGCTAATCGTCCTGGTAAGGAACCACCACGGCCTACTGCAGTTAATGCTTTACGAACAATTTGAACTGCTACTAAACGTAAATCCATGTTTATTCCTTTCCTTTCGGTTTATAGAATTGACGATTTTCTAACGCAAATAATTTTAGGAGTCCATGTGCCTGGCTTAATCGATGCGAAAGCCTGACTCAACATATTTAATCGCGCATCTAGATTATCGACTAGATATAACACTTCTGCTTCCTGTAGTTTTGGCAATACTGGAGAACCAAATTCCATCTTACCATGATGAGAAAGAATCATATGATGTAAGAAGATTGTCTCTTCACAGTCTTCTAGATGTTCCTTAGCCGCTACTTCTGTTAACCAACCATTTGCGATAGAAATATGACCTTCTAGTTTTCCTTCTAAGGTATACTCCGTTGCAATCGCTCCACTCATTTCAGCAGTCTTACCAATATCATGCATTAATGCACCAGAAACTAGTAAATCATAATCCAACTGTGGGTAGTGCTGGCATAACATCTGACATACTTCAACCATACTAATGGAATGTTCACTTAAACCACCTAAATAATTATGGTGAATTTGCGAAGCTGCGGGATATTCTATAAACTTTCTTCCTGCATGGATTAACATTCCTTTTACTAACTTGCGGTATACTTCATTCTGAATGGAATCAAGAATTTCATGAAGTTTACGACTACGTTCTTCTTCACTCTGTGCACTTGAGATTACAAAGTCACTCATATTCACTGTTGATTGATCTAAAGGCTGAATGCGATTGATACGTATCTGTAAATTATGGTTGTAGTCTAGTACTTCAAAGCTTACTTCTTGTACTAAACCAACTTGTACAATATCTTTATCCTCTTGTTTCACATCCCAAAATTTACCATCAATCGTACCAGAACTATCCTGTACAACTAGAGATAAATATTGAGCGCCTTTATTTGTTGTACCATTCTTTACATCTTTTATTAATAGTGGCAAAACGTATCTTTTGCCAACTTCAAATTCACTAATCTTCGTCATAAATCCACTCCATTCTATCCATGTATGCACTTATATCCTCACCATGAAATCCTTGTGTTAAACAATAGCGATAGATACGTGTCTTCAAATCATATCCACGATATTTTCTCTCATATCGTTTGATAGCTTTCTTAATTAACTGTTCTAATAGAACATCTTCATTTTTCTTTATTTGAGGAATAATCTAACTCCAATACAACTTTTTTTCGATTGTACTGTTCGAATAACCTCTTGTCATTAGTTTATTACGAATCGTATTCTTCGTCTTTGTGACAGATGACTTTTTGATTTTGTTTTAAAGTCTTCGTAGCATATGCTAGTGCATATTCATATTCCTTTAATTTCGACTGTTCCATGCATGCAAGAATACAATCTTCCTTTATCCCACGTTGTTTTTAACTTGGAGATAATTTGCTTTGGGCCCTGAATAAGCTATTAGATAATGCTTGTATTTGTTCCATACATAATTTTTTTCATCATCCAGATAACCTTTTTAACTAGCTTATCAATCAAAACATTTACTTCTTGATAATCTGCAAGTTCAGTTTCTTTTTAACCATTTACGCATTTTCATAAATCGTTCTATCTTTTAAGGATAGTTTGCGTAAACATCTTTTGATACAACTGCTCAGAATCAATATGTTCTTCAAAAGCTACGTAACTGTTCTTTGCTAATTGTAATACCTTTTTCTTAAGTCATACTGTACATAATCATCTAATGTAACCTTAATTTCTTTCGTTAAATTTGGATTGATTTGTATCATTAACTTTTGCGTATTTCTTCTGTAAGTCTACACTACGAATATAATACGTTTCTAAAGCATCCTGATAATGATTGAATATATCTTCAAACTTATTTTTGAAGCAATTCTTTTTCTAAATACTGGAAGTTTTAGTTGTGTCTTACAGAGATCAATAAGCGGATCATCAAACGTAGCTTGTAAAATATCAAAATGAAACTCTCCTAACTCCATCACATCATTCAAATTCTGAAATGGTAATGTTAGAATTTTTAAGTTTCTTATCATAGTGATACCCTTCACTATGACAAGCAACCACGATTACATCTTGTTGTTTTACTTTTAACCATTGATAGAAGGATGAAATCTGACTTTGTTTTTCAAACGGATATACATTTGTTAAAAATCCAATTCTCATCACTTACTCCTTCTTTAAAAAAATAACTGCTTATCAATATGTACTAATTATACTATTTTGCCTACTCTATCACAATGAAACAGATTGATTTACAATCTTAACAAAGATTTTTATATAGCACGCTATATTTAGAAAACTATCACGACTTGTTCATATGATGTTCACATTCCACCGATATATTAAAAAGCAACCAAAGGAGGTTAACAGAAATGAACGGAACAAAACTATATCAAAGAATAGCAATTGTGCCAATCGTAGCACTTGGATTAGCAGTAGCCGGTTGCAATAAAGCAAGCAGATAACGGGACAATCACTACTACCCCTACTTCAACTGCAAATACTTCAACAACAACGACTACAGGAAAGAATACTACTCTTAACTATTCAAAGAATTCTCCTTTAGATACAACAAATATGTTTACACAAACAGATCTTACACAGACTGTCGATACAACAAACGCAAAGAAGATAACTTTAGAAGATGGTAAGGATGTTACTATCGATGCAGCCGGTACTTATGTTATTACCGGTTCAGCAAAGAATTCCACGGTAATCGTTAACGCTTCAGCCGATGCGGAAGTACATCTCGTGTTTGATAACGTATCTATCACAAATACAAACAAGCCTGCTATATATACAGTTAATGCTAAAGAACGTATATGTAACAACAACACAGAACTCTACAAATAACTTAACGGTTACTGGTGAATTTACAGAAGACAATGGAGATGATATTGATGCGGTAATCTTTGCAAAAACAAATATTACTCTAAATGGTTTAGGTACATTAAATATCGACTCTTCTGCAAATGGTGTTGCTTCCAATAACGACTTAAAGGTTACTGGTGGTACATATAACGTAAATACAACAAAGCACGGATTCAAAGCTCTTAACAGTATTCGTGTAGCAGATGGAACATTCAACATCAACGCAACAAAGGATGGTTTCCATTCTGAAAATGAAGATGATTTAACAACAGGATATGTATACATCGCTGGTGGTAACTTTACAATCAACTCTGAAGATGATGGTATCCAAGGTACAACTATCACAGAGATTGATGGTGGTACATTTGATATCAATGGTGTTGAAGGTATCGAAGGTACATATGTACAAATCAATGACGGCACAATCAAGATTTATGCTACAGACGATGGTATCAACGCATCCGAAAAAGCAACAAACTATGATGTACAGATTGAAATCAATGGTGGTAACTTAGATATTACAATGGCTGAGGGTGATACAGATGCCCTTGATGCAAATGGTACATTAACAATCAACGGTGGTTATATCAATATTACAGCTCAATTCGCATTCGACTTTGACTTAACTGCCTCATTAAATGGTGGAACAGTTATTGTTAACGGAACACAGGTCACATCAATTACCAACTCTATGATGGAAGGTGGCGGAGCTCCAGGCGGACAAGGTGGATTTGGTGGTCCTAGATAACAAACACAATCAACTCTATGGAAACATAGGGTTGATTTTTTTATAGGAAAAGGAAGGTCATATGACCTTCCCTAATTCTCTTTCTGTGCTTTGATGACTTTCATACGTGAGAATTCTTCACGTTCTTTTTCTTCCAAAGATTCCGTCATTTCTTTAATCGATGATTGATAACGAGGTATCACAACATTCTTTAAAGCATTTGCACGTTTTTGTGTTTTGGAGATTGCATTTGCTAGACGATAAATCAGAGTTATCTACTTCCGCTAGTACCAATGTAATCTGCTTTTACTTTCTGAAACTGGATGTACGCTTCGTCGATACGTGATGATGTACCCTCCAATCCATATGGCACTTCTATACTATCAGGCTGATGGTAGATGATATTTGGAACTTCAACACCCATAACACTACGATATGTGAGTTTGATTGAATCATCTACTTTAATCTGTTCTGTAATAGCGGTAATCATACCACTGGACATATTTGCCTGTTGTAGTAAGTAGTATCCCAGTTTGATAGGCACTAGTAATCTGTTCACGTAGAATCTTTACCTTCTCTACCTGAGACATCATTTCACGTATCAAGATATTACGCTTACGATCCATTAGTTCAAAGCCATTTTGAGCAAGAGCCAGGGACTTGCGGGCTTTGATAAGATTACCCTTTGTCGCAACTGCCTGCGCTGCCATAACTACTCTTCTCCTTTAATAATTAACTGAATCGTATGCTCAGCGTGTTCAGAGTCGTAGTTTGCTTCAATGATCTTTGGATCAAGACGATCTAACGCTTCCTTAGGAAGTAAGGATAGTAATGCCCAACCAAGTCCAAGTGTTTCCTTCATGGAACGATTCACACGATAACCCTGACCTAAGAAGATAGATTCAAATCTCTTACCAAACGCAATATATTGCTTATCAAGTGGAGATAATTCATCTTCACCAATAACACTTACTAAAAGATCTTGCGTCCTGTACTTTTTGCATAACATGCGAATAACTGGTTTGCAACATCCTGATGGTCTGCTCTTGTATAGCCTTCACCGATACCATCCTTCATTAAACGGGATAATGAAGATAGAATTCCGATTGGTGGATTGATGTTATTGAGATATAAGTCACGATCCAATACAATCTGACCTTCTGTAATATAGCCAGTTAAGTCAGGTACTGGGTGAGTAATATCGTCGTTAGGCATTGTTAAGATAGGAATCTGTGTAACAGAACCCTTTCCACCTTTGACGATACCTGCTCTTTCATATAAAGAAGCTAAATCAGAATACATGTATCCAGGGAAACCTTTACGTGAAGGAATTTCACCCTTAGAGGATGAGAACTCACGTACAGCTTCACAATACGCTGTCATATCTGTCAAGATAACAAGAACGTTCATATCACATTCATATGCAAGATATTCAGCTGCTGTTAATGCACAACGTGGCGTCATAATTCTTTCAAGGATTGGGTCATCAGATAAGTTAATAAACATACATACCTTATCCATTACACCTGTCTCTTCAAAAGAACGTCTAAATGTATCTGCTACGTCATTCTTAACACCCATCGCACCAAACACGATACAGAAGTTTTCCGCATCTTGTCCTGTAAGTGACGCTTGTCTAACAATCTGGCTAGCAAGTTTATCATGTGGTAAACCTGAGCCAGAGAAAATAGGTAATTTCTGTCCACGAATTAAAGTATTTAATCCATCAATCGCAGAGATACCTGTATTGATGTAGTTACGTGGATATTCACGAGAAACTGGGTTTAAAGGCTTACCATTTACATCTTCATATTTGTTGATATATACAGGACCCAGATTATCAATTGGATCACCTACACCATTAAATGTACGACCAAGAATTTCTTTGGATACACCTAATACCATTGGATGTCCTAATAACTTTGTCTTTGTATTTGTCTTACCTAATCCATCTGTTCCTTCAAACACCTGAATGATGGCACGTTCTCCTTCGATTTCAACAACTCTACCCTTACGTCTTGAGCCATTATTTAAAAGGATCGATACCATTTCTTCGTTTGAAACATTCTTTACATGATCCCAATGCAACAAGAGAGCCTTTGGATTTCATCTAAACCTAATAACTGTAAACTCATTGAAATCCTCCTCTCTTATTGAATTGACGCTAATGCAGCATCAATCTTTTCATTGTATGCATCTAGCAATGCTAGATTGTTATTTGGTACATCATATTTCATCTTGATAACTTCATCAAATACACCTGTCTGTGTCATGAGAGATACAGGAATATGCTTTTTGAACATATGGTGTACATGCTTGTCTTAAGTAATGAATTACCTTTAACATCTTGTATTGTTTCTCAAGAGAAACGTAAGTATCTTCTGGATGGAAAGAGTTTTTGTTGGAGGTATCCAACACGTACGACACGTCCAATCTCTAGTGTTAACTTTTTGATCTTCAGGTAATACGTCAGAACCAATCAACTTAACAATTTCCATTAACTGTGCTTCTTCATGCAAAATAGACTGCATCTCTTGACGTAAGTCAATAAAGTCATGTGCTACATTCTTATCATACCAACGTGTTAAATCATCGATATATTCAGAGTAACTGTCTGTCCAGTTTACAGCTGGATAGTGACGCATATATGCAAGTGATTTATCTAAGGCCCAGAAACTACGTACAAAACGTTTTGTATTCTGTGTAACTGGCTCTGAGAAGTCACCACCCTGTGGTGATACTGCACCGATTAAAGTAACAGAACCCTTCTTACCAGATAACGCATCTACCATACCTGCACGTTCATAGAACTGTGCGATACGTGATGGTAAGTATGCTGGGAAAGCCTTCTTCTGCAGGCATTTCTTCCAAACGACCAGAAATTTCACGTAAGGCTTCAGCCCAACGAGATGTAGAGTCAGCCATAAGCGCCACATGATATCCCATATCACGATAGTATTCAGCCATAGTAACACCTGTATAGATAGATGCTTCACGCGCAGCTACTGGCATGTTTGAAGTATTCGCAATCAATACCGTACGGTCTAACAATGGCTTGCCAGACTTAGGGTCAATTAATTCAGCAAATTCTTCTAGAACCTGTGTCATTTCGTTACCACGTTCACCACAACCTACATAGATAATGATATCCGCATCACACCACTTGGCAATCTGGTGCTGAAGCATTGTCTTACCTGCACCAAAGCCTCCAGGAATCGCAGAAGATCCACCCTTAGCAATTGGAAACATTGTATCGATAACACGCTGTCCTGTAATCAAAGGAATAGAGATTGGCTCACGCTTAATAATTGGACGTGGGTTACGAATCGCCCATTCCTGCATGAGTTTTACTTCAACCTCTGATTCATCAAAGTCACTCTTTACAACAAGTAGTACATCATTCACTGTGTATTCTCCACTTGCAAGAGCCTTTACAACAGTACCGTTTTAAAACCAACTGGAATTAAAGAACGGTGTTCAATTAAAGATGTTTCAGGAGTCGTAGCGAAAAATCTGTCCTTCTTTTACAGTATCGCCTTCCTTAACTAACATCGTAACATTCCACTTCTTTTCAAGATCTAATGCAGGTACAGATTTACCTTCCGCAATGAAGGCACCCTGTTCCTTAGCAATCTCATCTAATGGTCTTTGAATACCATCATAAATATTACGTAAGATACCAGGACCTAGTGTTGCGTTTAATAAATGACCTGTTCCCTTTACTGGTTCATTTGGTCTTAAACCTGTTGTAGATTCATATACCTGAATCATTGTCTTATCTTCATCAACACGAATAACTTCACCAAGAGTTCTTTTTACACCAACATAAACCATCTCACGCATTGAGAAAGATTTCGTGTTGATGACGGAAATAACTGAACCATTAATTGAATAAATTACATCACTCATGATCGTCACTTCCTTCCGTAATAATGAATCCAGAATGTTCACGGAATAAAAGACGTGCTTCTTCAAGCTTCTCGCTCAAATCACAACGATATTCCATACGATTTTTCTAAATCAGAATAAGTAAATCCACCAAAGCGGAAATATCCCTGTTTGAACATTCGCTGTAATATTCTTCTCTTTTAACAATTCTTTTGAACAATTCTTCATCTTGTTTTTCTAACTGTAAAGATACCTGTAGGAGCAACATTAATTAGATTAATATTTTTCTACAAGATAATCTCTATATTGACTAGACTTTACAAAGTCTTCAATTTTCTTACTAGCACCTTCTAGCAATTGATTAATAAAATCCATACGAAGCTTTAATAAATCATGCTTTAATCTTTTAAAGTCTCTTGGGATAGCTGGGAAGAAAGCGCTCAAACGTAAATCGTTTGTTTCTTTCTCAAGATAAGCTTCTGTTTCCTTCTTTAGACCTACCATGAAGTAATTCAACTGCTCATCATGCATCATTTGAATTTCCTTCATAACAGTTTCTTCAACTAAAGTAGATTGGTTCAGCATATCGGATTTAATGGATTTGATTATTTTTCTCTTCAAATTCTTCCATTGCTCACCTCTATAGTTTTACGCCAATTGCCTCACTGATATAACGGTCAATTGTTTCGCCAATCTTAGCGGAACCATGACGGTCAGAAATCTCAGTAATTAATGGACGTTGTAACACTAATTTCTTTCTTGCGACAACATCAGCCACCTGTTCCATTGCCTTGGTTGTCATTAAGACAATCGCAACATCTGGATCAGCTATCAACTGATTGAGTTTATCTAATATTTCTTGGCGTTCATGTAATACGATGCCTTCAAATCCAGCAAGACGCATTCCCATCAACGTGTCAGTATTATCACTAATACAATATGCTTTCATGCAGCTTCCTTAGAGTGCATTGATAATCAAGATAGAAATTAGCAAACCGTAAATCGCTACACCTTCACCAAGGGCAACGAAGATAATTGCACGACCGAAGTTGTCTCCATTTTCAGAAACAGCACCGATAGCAGCTGGAGCAGCAGAAGCAACGGCCCAACCAGCACCTAAACAGGAAGCAGCGACAGAAATCGCAGCAGCGATAAATCCTAGACCCTTTGCTAAGTCACCTGTAGCAGCAGTTGTAGTAGCCTCTTCAGCTAAAGCAGTAAATGAGCGAGCTTGGAATAATAATGTAACTAAGAATACACCAGCAAAGATACGCAATCTGTGCAAGAATTCTTGTCTTAGCATTTGTAGTATTAACACCTTTACGTAATAGAATCCATAATGGACCAACAACTAAAATAACAGCAACTAATGGTAATAAAATTTCTTTTTGTAGATAATAACATAATTTCTCCTCCTAAATGTTTTATTCTGCATCTTCGGCAGTATATGCCTGATATTTAATTCCACCACCGTTATAGTAACGGCTAAACATTTCATAGTATTCCAAACGTAACGTCTGAATACCAACAATCAAACCTTCTAACGCCATAACGAAGATATTTACCAAATATCGCTACTGCGATACCTGCATTACCTGTCATCTTTACAAGCGTCATTACAACAAAGCATCATGCCTGCATGGCTTAATACGAAACCACCAACACGCAGATATGACATGGAGTTTGTTACAAAACTCAATAAGATTTCGAATGCTTCAAAGAAGTTCATAACGAAGTAGTTACCCCAACCACCTTCTGGTTTTAATGAGTGACCTTCAAACTTCTCCGCAAAAGCTTCCTTCATCATAAATAAGATAATTGGCACAACAATGAACGGAACAATAAACATTGGCTTGAATACATTCACTTTCATAGCAGCAGTCAATACCGCAGCTGTGATGATAAATCCATAGAATACAAATCCAGCAACACCGTTCTGAGAGAACCAGAATTCAGCCCACTCTTTCTTGCGAGCACGGTTCCACATGTTCATAATCATTGTTACTAAGATAAGAACTGAACCAATCGCAATCGCACCAATCAGAAGAACCATCGTACTAGATGAAGCCATCACTTCAAATAATTTATCTCTTACACCAAATAAGGATTGGTGAATAGGATTCAATAATGTTTCGTGTCCAAAGACAGAACCAAATAAGAAACCAAAGACCATTGATGTAATACCTACTCTACCAACAATCCCAAATAATTTACCCTTCTTTTCAAATAAGAAGCCAAGAATTACAAGCACAAGTCCTTGTCCTAAATCACCAAACATGATACCGAACAAGATACAGTATGTAATTCCAATAAAGACTGTTGGATCAAAATCATCATATGCAGGTAAACCATACATCTCAATGAATAACTCAAAAGGTCTGAAGAACCAGCCGTTCTTTAATAGTGTTGGACACTTGAGGTCTTTTTACTTCACTTGGATCCTTCACTCTAAAGTCAACTGGTAATCCTTCAAAGGCAGCTTTATACGCATCCACATCAGACGCCTTCATAAATCCACTGAGGATTTGTTTCTGGTCTAACACTGCAACATATGGATACATATTACAGATAGAATTCTGACGTACACAATAGGAATACATATCCACCATCTTAATACGGCATTGTTCTACTCTTTCCTGAATATCAAACTTTGGTATTGTAATTGGTTCAAAGAATAAACTCTGGAAGATCTTAGAAGTCTTAGCAGCGTAAGTATCACTCGTTACATACACAAGCCATACATATTGTGCTGTGGAGTGTAGACGATGTAATACAAACATTTCTTCACGATACAAGGATAACTTCTTAAAACTATCCATTGGTAATCTACCAAAACCGAAGTTTAGATAGTTACATGCATGCATCTTTTCAAAGTTTAATTGACTTAATTCCTTCAAAGCTTTCTCATCATCAGGTGATAATGTTTCGCTTTGTGCAATAGAATCTAAACCAAACTCTTCATTCAATTCTTTGATATATGCTTCAATTTCAGCATTGGTATAACTAGATGTAATCTTTTCTTTTACGTTTAAATCACACCCTACTGCATGTGCAATACTCTTAAATGTCTGTACATATTCCTGGTAAGGATTATCCGTACTGATAAGACTACCATTATTATCTTCATTGATAATGTTGGTCGCTATCTCTGGCTGTAACAGACCTGTGTTCATCCCCGCTAGTAACATCGCATCTCGATGTTCCGGGTCCGTGCACACTGACAAATTTCATTTTCTCAATAGCCATGTGCGTTCCTTTCTTAATAAATCAGCAGAGCTTTCACGCGCTCTTGCGGAATTTGATATCTTACGCTTTCGATGATATCTATAACATTCTGAATCTCAATATCTGCCAATATTACATATGCCAACAGCGCAAGATTTGGATCGGTATATGTACGAATGAAATGTGCACTCATATTGAAACTAATGCGTTGTGCATAGTGTTCAATATAAAGGAACTTTTGATTCGACAAATATGCTTTATATCTTGATTTCTCTAAGCGTTGAATGACTTGTTCAGCACTATCATTATCAACCATGTCATATAAATCCTTCATGCGGAAGAAACAACAATAGTTAACAAGCATCTGTTTTACGTATTCCTTTGATACTGTGAAATACTTCTTTAAACGATAGATGATAGCGATATTTTCCAACTCAATACGAGATAAAACAATTTCCTTCATCTTATCTTTTGACACGTTATTGGAATACTTCTCAATCGTATCTAAACATGCCGCATAGTATCTAGTACGCAAGGAATGTTCCAAACTGATAAAATCAACATCTTCTAATGATTTCTGCTCATACTTCTTTTAGTACATCGTAATAAGAAGTACCTTTCATTAATGTTAAAAACATCCTGGAATGTGGAACTCTTTGCCAAATCCTCTAAAGGAAAAAGATGTATAGTTACCAATATATAGTGGTAATTTAGAAATCATATTCTGACGTAGTATTTCATTATCTTGATCAGATAATGTATGTAGCTTCATCAAAATGAGTTCAATTTCCGTTTCCATTACAGCAATATGACCAAAATGTTTTGCATTATCATCCGCATAGCGAATCAGCTTCGCAAATCGATTGAATACACCTGTACGAAGTAGAACCTCTAAGTGTCCACGATGTATTGCCTTTGGATTAATTCCTTCCAAGGATTCTTTATAGAGAGGATGATTTTGCAAAAATACTGCAATATCACCAATTGTCTTTCTCTGTAACATCGAAGCGTAATCAACAGGTGTCAAATGTTCTGCAAGCATCGCTCTCGCCTTAGCGGTAATCGCATTACTTGATTTGCTCATTCGTTACTCCTGTTCTCTTTTTCCAACCGTATAATCCGCAATCATTTGAATCCAGCGTTCTTTATTTGCATAAAACATGTCTGAGATACGCTTTGATTCCTTCTCATACATCGCTTTCGCTTCTGCTTGTTTCTTCTCATGAGTCGTACGAATTTCTTCACGCATTGATTTAACTTGTGTCTCTACATTGGCCCAAGCTTCATCAGTCAGTTTCTTTTTCTCCTGCTCGATTGCCTGCTTCAATTTGTATTTCAATTCATGGGCATTATTGATCCTATTTCGTGTATCTTCATCCATCTTAATAAGATCTTGAATTACTTCTATTTCCATAGCTACCTCCCATAAACATTAGCGCCTATAATTATAGTCCTTTTCATCTCAAAATTACAGATAAAACAGGCATAAATCTTGTAACTCAATCATATTTTTTTCAAATTTAAAAAAGTAAGCAGTTACAAAAAGGACATCTACAACTGTAGATGTCCACTTTCACTTGTTAGATATTTAAATAATGCGATACAACCTTCTTCGATTTCACGATATGCTGTATCGAAATCACCCACTATACCATGGATCAGAAATACTTCGACAATTATCTGTATATTCTAATAATAGATGTATTTTTACCTTCTGGATCGTTTATGATATACACGTTTCATATTACGAATATTCATCTCATCCATTCCCACATAGTAAATCATAGTATACATAATCACTGGTTATAATTTGACGAGCGCGCTTATCATCACAATAAATGCCATGCTCGCATAATTTTTGTTTTGCAGCAGGATAAACTGGGTTACCCCTACCATTCCATATCTCTTCTGAACTAGTTGCAGCAGAAGCTATCTCAAATTTATCACTAACACCAGCATCACTTACTAGTTTACGAAAGATATATTCCGCCATTGGCGAACGACAGATATTTCCATGACAGACAAAATAATATCTTTCATTGCCATAGTTTACTTACTCTTCTCCTGTATAAGTTCTCTTGTAATATTCCCTACAGATAATAGAAGTAAAAGATAAATACAATCATTGAAATAATGATACCAGCGAAATAGATAAGAATTTATGAAAACTTGCAATCACAGCAACTACCAGCAATAAATCTTCTGCAATCAAAAAAATGCTTGACGTTTAGACATTAATTCAATCTGACGACATCTTTCATCATGCATCTCGTTATATAAACGCATCAAATCTTTTCTCATTCTTCATCGCTTTATAATTCTTTGCAACATAAAATATAGCTACCACGATTGTTACGATAAATAGTCCCGTATAAAAATCCATTCATATAGTTAGCAAATGTGACTATCAACATATGATCTAGTCAAATAACCTAATCCATTTAGAGCAAGAAGCAATATCGAACATATTGCAATCACTCTCCCAAATATTTGTATATTTTTGTAATTCTTGTTTTGCCTTTTAATAGTTTCTTATCCATGTTTATTCCTCTTCCTCTAATTCTGAAAAATCAAATACTTCTTCAATACTCAATGAAAAACTGTTTCGCAATTTTATAAGCTAGTGGTAATGAGGCAGTATACTTCCCTACTTCAATTGAAGTTATCGTCTGTCTCGTCGTACCAACTAAATCCGCAAGTTCACCTTGCAAGCTTTATGTTCCTTTCTTAAGTCCTTGATTCTATTTTTTTCACCTTTATACTCCTATCTGATATATCGATATATACGCAAAGTTTGCTTTGCATTTAAAAAGTATAGTTAACTTTGCATTATATGTCAAGTTTCGCTTTGCATATATTTTTTAATAATATAATAATTATAGTCTAAAAATACGCATCTATAAATTTATCCATAAATCAGTACGAATTTGTCTTGAATATTTTAAAGATAATAAATAATATTGATAATAAGAAAAACATCTGTATTACTACATAGATGTTTTCTGTATTCATAGATGTTAATCACTCAAAATCAAATGGATTGCTGTAACACATCAATCCAGTGCAACATCTAGACCACGTTTCTTTTCAAACTTAGCATATTTCTTTTTTTGGAAAAAGTAGACTCATTTTTACTAATTTGATTTTATAAGTCATATCATTTTTCACTCTTGCCCTGTATGCTTTGTTATTTGGATTGTGCTGATTTGCGTAATCATCCAACTGTTTTTGAGTATGTGTCTTTGAAGACACCCCTTTAACTTTAGCCATGAATATCCTCCTTTCCCTTGACTCCCATACATCAATACTGCACAAGATAGCGGACTATATGTATAACATTGTGTCACCTTTTTCAGCTGAATCGAGTAAATTACTAGATTATCCATGCATTTTTATTGACTTCAAGGTTGGAGAATAATTTTTACCAAAGCAAAAATTATCATATATATTATAATACTTTTTTTATAGTATAGATATATAGAATTATGATTTAACTCTACAACTATCAATAATCGGTCATCAAATATCGTTACTTTTTTTGTTGTACTAATTTTAGAAAGTATTGATTTAATTCTTCCCAGTCAAACTTTGATTCAGCAATGCCATTTGCATAATTTTTGATTTTATTTATATTCTCTTCGATATATTGATTTAAATGATCTACTACAGGAATATATTCAGTCTCCTTAGATTTCATCTTCAGTTCCAATAGATGATTAACTTCAGTCTTTAATTTATCTTCTAGCATTGTATCCATTTAAATTCATTAAATTTAATGGGTGGTTGTGTTTTTGTTTTCTAATGCATACTTTGACTGCTAATATAGGTCTTAATGCATAAAAGTATTTCTTTAACTTTACGCTTTTCATCCTGCAGATAATTATCAAAAGTATTTGATGCCATATTTAAGTAGTGCATTACGCTTTTTCTTTACATCAAAATATTGTTTTGATAGTTCTCTTAATTCTCTTCCTTCGATTGTTTCCTTATAAACAATTGGAGAATTAATCCATTCAAATAGTGTTGGATTTGATTTATATAATAGTTGTAATGCTTTCTTAATATCCCATCCACTAATATCAAATACTTCATCTAATTGCCATTCGATTACATCTCTAACAGAATCGAGTCTAAGATACATTTTCTGGTTCACGAACATAAATAAATCGTACATCGTAGTCGCTATCAGCTGATTCAAAACCCCAAGCTCTACTTCCAGATTCGATTGCTAAAAATAATTTTTACATGCTCTTGTTTCTCAATTTCTTCTAACTTCTTTTGAATGATTTCTTTCATAACCTATTTTTATAATAACAAACAAAGTAAGTCTTGTCTCACCAAATAAAAAGGAGAAGTATTTAACTTCTCCAAAATCATTCAGATGATAAATATAAATTTGTTGATGTAATCTATTTTGTTTCAACTTCTTTTTCTAAATCACGCCCAAACACTTCATCAAACAAAATCGAAACAGTACTAATCAATTCTCTTACAGAATAACCATGATGTCTATAGTTTACATCTACACCGCATCTTTTTAGTGTCCGTAAAACACATCTAAGATCTTCGTGAACTTCCTCAGTAAATTCCG